>ENA-OQIZ01000245-OQIZ01000245.1-human-gut-metagenome-genome-assembly--contig:-NODE-245-length-32963-cov-15.586460_pt1 | contig 32963 bp, 53 predicted proteins | sample MGYA00242593_ERZ504758 | MGnify/ENA primary metagenome ERZ504758 (study PRJEB26092, sample SAMD00036364) | human gut metagenome | host: Homo sapiens | study: EMG produced TPA metagenomics assembly of...
CTGCCTCATCGGACTCAGATTCGACATGGCAGACGGATACCAGGAACACATGCTCAACAAAACCGACCTCATGAACCTCCGCCGCGAAATCGGACGAACACTCAAAGAACTCAACCAGAAGAAGGACAAGAAATGAACATCTTCCAACAGCGAGAAAAAATCATCGAAGACCTCATCACGGCATGCAAGGACTACGACGAAGAGAAAACCAACCACCTGCTCAACCAACTCATGGAACTCGACAAGTCAGCCGAACAGAAGCCACTGCCTGAAGAACCGAAGGAGCGGGGCTTCTATACCACCGCGAATGATGGTCGGCTCCTGCTTAAGGACATCGATGATGACTGGTCGGCGCGCACATGGGATGACTGCTCGGCTAATCACATGTGGAATGGCAATAGACAGTATGCGAAGTGGCCGACTGTCTGCGAAACGCTCCCGCCTGAAGCCTTCCCGTTAAAGCGAGTGAACACGGGAGACGGTAACGATGACTGACCATGATTACTGGCTTGAAGACATGCAAGCAATGAAGAAGCGGCAGAAGCCGAACTACCCGCTCCGACGCGTCAAATTCGCCCTCGCGGTGGTCGCCCTCATCGTCACATCCACACTCATGCTCACCTGGCATGGAGGCAGCATGAACGCCGCGCTCATGGTGGAAGGCGTGTACATCGCCACCGCATTGTGGCTGATCGTCAGATTCGCGCCACGCGACTAAAAGACTTCCCACTGGCCGGCAGTCTCAACAAACAACCCAATCGGATTGTTCCGCAGGACACCCACGTTCACTCATTCGTCGGCCAGTGGGGACACATAACTGAATATCGATTATTATCCACGCGCCGACCATCTCTCTGCCGTACATACACTGTCGGCGCATTCGGCTGGGCGACGGTTCGCCCGCCCACGGATTCCAATCTCTTCTCTCTCTATCAAAAAACGCGGGCACTCCGGTGTTTGCAACCCTTTCAAGTATGCCTGACGGCTTCCATCGCCGTCGGCCGCGCCACCGGCCGCCAGCATGTTCAGGTCGCGTTCCAACGGTCAAAGGGGCGTTCGGAATTCAAGGACGGCATCGGTCCGACTCCAATGCCAGCCACTCAGCCCCATCCACTCGTCAGGGTGGGGCACACAACTTGCAACAAGCAAAGGAAAACCAATGAAAATCACCACGCCAAACGGCATCCTCGAAGGCGACAGCATCGAAGCCATCCTCAAAAAATACGGAACCGCCTGCCTACTCGGTGCATACCTGCGCGGTGCCGACCTTCGCGGTGCAAACCTATCGGAACTCACCGTCGCCCAAACCAGCATCCTTCCGGATGAAGGCGACATCATCGGCTGGAAAAAAGCCCTCGCACTCGACGGAGCGCCCATCATCGTAAAGCTCCTCATTCCGGCCGACGCGCAACGCTCCAACGGCACTGGGCGCAAATGCCGCGCCAGCACAGCGCGGGTGCTTGACCTGCAAGACAAGCAAGGCAACAGCCTCCCACCGGACACCACGGCATACAGCGGACACGACACAGACTTCACGTACAAAAAAGGCGAAACCGTCCACGTCGAAGACTTCGACACAAACCGTTGGACTGAGTGCGCTCCAGGCATCCACTTCTTCATCACCCGCATCGAAGCAGTCGAATACTAGGGAGACTCCAAATGAACACTGAAATACAACGATTCGACTTCAAAGGCGCGGCACTGCGTACCCTGACCGACGAGGCGGGGGAGCCTTGGTTCGTTGCCAAGGACGTGTGCGACATCCTCGAAATCAGTAACCCATCCGATGCGTTGAAAAGGCTTGACGATGATGAACGGTCTAGATTCAATCTAGGGCGTCAGGGTGAGACAAACATCGTCAACGAAGCCGGCCTCTACGTGCTTGTGCTTGGCTCCCGCAAGCCGGAAGCTCACGAGTTCAAGCGTTGGGTGACTCACGAGGTCCTGCCGTCCATCCGCAAAACCGGCGGCTATATCCCGACGTCCGAGTCGGATTCGGATGAGGACATCATGGCCAGGGCCGTGCTCGTCGCGCAGAAGACCATCGATCGCAAGAACCAGCAGATCGCCGAACAGCAGACGCGCATCGTGGAACTGGAGCCGAAAGCGCGGTTCGCGGACGCCGTGGCCGCAAGCGACGGTACGTGCCTCATCGGGGAACTTGCGAAGATGCTACGCCAGAACGGTTTGGACATCGGCCAGAACCGACTTTTCGAGATTCTTCGGCAGGACGGTTATCTCGGCAAGACCGGCTCGAACCGCAACGTGCCGACACAGAAGGCCATGGACTTGGGACTGTTCCGCATCAAAGAGACAGCAGTCACCCATTCGGACGGCCACGTGACCATCAACCGCACCGCGAAGGTCACCGGCAAAGGCCAGACATACTTCATCAGCCGCTACTGCCCACCCGCCGACCATGAGTGACGATCTGCTTACGCCAATCGAGCTGGCCGTCATGCTCGGCATGAGCGTGCGCACTCTCGCCAATTGGAGGAGTACCGGCAAAGGCCCTCCATATTTGAAAATCGGCGTGGAACCGCCCGAAGGCCATCAGGACAGGCGCAAGGTCAGATACCAGCGTCAAGTCGCGGAAAAGTGGGCTTTGGCGCACAGGTATCAAAGGACGGTGGCGAGATGAAAAACGGGAGATTCGTTCCGGCTGCACGGTTTAGAAGCGGTCCAGACGTCAAAAGCGACGGAAAAGCACACGTCGACACCGGCAAACCGACCCTCACGCAGCAGGGAATCGACGTGGACGAGTTCATCCGCGAAAACCACACGCTCATCGAAAACCTCAGAAAGGGAACGCATTGTGAAACATGAATACACGGACGGCGAACTCGCCGAACTGAAAAGCATCTACGACGGATCGGGCGAAGCCGGCCTCAGCATCACCGAAATGCGGGCGCTGCGCAAGGCCGGACTCCTCACGCAAGGCCTTCCGGCGAAACCGGAAGAACCGTCGAAACGAGACCTCATCCTCGCGCACTGCCAAAACCGCATCGACCAAGGCCAAACGTTCGACGGCAAGGAAACGGCCGAAGCGCTCGGCATGAGCCAGAAAACGGTCGGCAACATTCTCGGCCAACTCCGCAAGGAGGGACTGCTGCCAGCCTTCGACAAGCATTTACCCCGCAAAACGCGAAAAACCACCACAACCGAAAAGAAGGAAACCATGACCAACACACAGAAACTCACAGCGACCAACATCACCGAAGAGAAACTCACGCCGACCGGCATCACCACCGGAACCATCAGCGTCAGGCCACAAGCCACAGCCGATCCGCGCATCATCATCGCAAACGCCTTGGTCGGCATCTTCGACGCGGTGAGCGCCTTGCAGCGCACCGCGTTCCAAGCCAACGACAAGGTGGTTTACGGTTTCGCCACGAAACTGCTCACCGGCGAATTGATGGACATTAAAGCCAACTACAGCAAGGACGCAAAATGAGACTCAAATTCGATAGCGAGAGTGGCGTTTTCACCATCGAGCCAGAGTCCGAGGCGGAGATCACCAAGCTCAGGACGTCCGCGTTGGATATCGCCAATCTCGTGGTCGATTATTTCGACGCCGACATCATCAAAGCAGACATAAACAAGCCAAGCAATCAGCAGGGAGCCTGAAATGGACAAACAGTCAGAAAACAGCATCAGAGACCAATACAGCCAAATGCGGCCGGACGAGCAGAACAAATACATCGGCGGTATTGCCGGAATCGTCAAAAGAGCCACAGACGTCTTCAAAATCGTGAAGGATGAGTGGGCACACGACCATGACGGCGGAGACAAGGAGACGGTCAACATCGGCAGCCTCGAAGCCGGGGAAATCAGCCTCAGCAAAGGCACCGAAGGAAAATACGTGGTCACCGACCCCAAAAAATACGGTGCGCTCCTCCATGATTGCGGCTTCACCATTCCAGGAGGCCAGCCCGCAGCCGAACAGGCATGGATGCCACGTCCGGAAGCCATGGACCAGCAGTACATCGAAGACATGGTGGCCGACCACGGCGGCGAACTCCCGGACGGCGTGGAATACAAGGCCGGACGGCCAGCCACAGTCACATTCCGAGCCGCAAAAGGCTTTGTGGACAAAATGTTCAGCACCGAACTCGCAGCCGAAACCATGCGCATGCTACTCACCGCCACGCCAGAAAAAGGAGAAGACAAATGAGCAACGAACTCACCCTCACCGACACACAAGACACTTTCACCCAACGCCAATTGGCCGCATTGACGCAGATCGGCGTTCAGGACGCCACCCCGGCAGACCTTGCCGTGTTCCTGCATCAATGCCAGCGCACCGGCCTTGACCCATTCGCGAAACAGATCTACATGATCGCCCGTCGAAGCAAGGACTCGCGCGGCAATTACGTGATGAAGCAGACCATCCAAACCGGCATCGACGGCTTTCGTCTCATCGCCCGCCGAGTCGCTGACCGCAATCACGAAAAGCTTGAAGAGCAGGACGTGCTCTGGTGCGGCGATGACGGCGAATGGCATGACGTGTGGCTCAAGAAAGTGCCGCCGACCGCAGCGAAAGCCACCATCATCCGTGGAGACTCGAAATTCAGCGCTGTCGCACTCTTCTCGGAATACTGTCCGACACGTCTCGACCGTGGCAGCGGCCAGCAGGTGCCGACCGGCGTCTGGGGCACGAAACCCGCCTTGATGATCGCGAAATGCGCCGAAGCATTGGCCTTGCGCAAGGCTTTCCCGCAAGACCTCTCAGGCGTCTACACCAGCGATGAGACGTCGATGGATGACGTGCAGGCCGAAGTCGTGGAAGAAGAGGAAACCAAGCGGAAAAGCTATGGCACTCGTGCCAGGCAAATGCCGGACAAGGCACCATGCCGACGCGAACAGGCCGAACGAATCTACCAGATTCTTCGTGAGTGCGGCGTCTCATCCAAGGAGGAGGCCGAAGCCGTCATGTTCGCCCACACCGGCGCCCACGGATTGACCGACCCGACACACATCAGCGCATTGGATGCCGACAATCTCCTCGCCAATGAGGACTTCCTGCGCCGCAGGACCACTCAGGCATTGGACGAATACCGCAAGCAGCAGGAGCCCGAAGAGGAACCAGCCGAGGTCATCGAACCGGACACCGAGGCCGAGGCTGATACCGATGTGAAGGATGGTGAGTGATGGCCGCCGTTGAAAACGACGATATCAATGTCCTGCTCGATCATCTGAGCATGGCGAGGGAGCTTGTGGGCGACTACCGGCAGAAGCTCATCGACGCGGAACCGGAGGAATACGGCGTCTACCGTGATGCGATCGGACGCCTTTGGATTCATGAGTTCACAAACCACCAGTGGGAGCTGATCGAAGCCGGGGACAGATGCTGCCATCTGGTTGTCAAATATTGGGAGTCCCTTGTCACAAATAAGGACAATGCGTCCATGTTCCCGTTGAGATTCATCACGCCATTCATCGAGGAAAAGGAGAACTTCTGATGGCAGGGGAGACAGTTATCACGATCGTCGGCAATCTGACCGCCGACCCGGAATTGCGCACGACACGCAATGGCGGCGCGGTGGCGAATTTCAGCATCGCGGCCACGCCGAGAGTGTTCGACAAGCAGTCGAATCAGTGGGTGGACGGTGACGCGTTGTTCCTGCGTTGCACGGCTTGGCGTGACCTCGCCTCGCATTGCGCCCAGACGCTTCGCAAGGGCATGCGCGTCATCGCGCAAGGCCGTCTGCAGCAGCGTTCCTATCAGGCGCAGGACGGTTCCAACCGCACGGTCATCGAATTGCAGGTGGATGAGATCGGCCCGTCACTCAAGTATGCGACGGCTCAGGTGCAGAAGATGCAGTCAGGCGGATACCAAGGCGGCAATACCAATGGCGGCGGCTATCAGCAGCCGCAGCAGGCACAACAGCAGTCGCAGGCTCCTGCCGATGACCCGTGGGGCGCGCCAGCAGGAGAGCCTGACTTCTGATGCGCGAATGGATTGAGCCGCCGGACGTGCTGCCGGTTTGTCCTAAACATGGGTGCGCGCTGTATCCGGCGCGCCCCATCCCATGCCCCGAATGCGAAATCGAAGCCGAGGAAGAGGAGGAATGATGCAGGAATTCAATGTGGACATTCCACGGGACGAATGGTGGACGCAGAATCGGCGCGGCCACTGGCGGGTGAAATTCGCGCACACAAGCGCAGTCAAACAGCGTGCCGTGGCATTCGCCAGATTCTGGCTCCAAAACGGCCACCACCGTCCACAACACTTCCCGGTGCACGTCACTGCCGTCATTCACCCATTGACGCACGGGCGCTTCGACCCGGAGAACGCGGCGCCCATGGTCAAGGCCATCCTTGACGCGCTCACCGATACCGGATTCTGGCCCGACGATGACTCAAAGCATCTCATCGGCCCCGACTACCGCGGCGGAGAGCCAAGCAGCCGAAAAGGCTGGTACCGAATCACAATCCGAATCGAAGAAGAGGAGCACTGACATGGCCACGAACGTGAGTCAGCAAGACGAGACACTGCACAAGGTTATCGAATGGTGTGAGCAGCGCGAGGTTGAGGGATTACGGCTTGCCAATGCTTTGCTGCAGAAGCATGACTTGGCTGCTTATGCAGTGGTCAAAGCTCAAATAGACGCATATCACAAGACCGCCGAACACTGCTGTTCCATGCTCGGCTACAGCGGCTCCATGCCGTCCTGTCTCAACTATGAAGACATCGATGACAGCAGCCCGGACCTTCAGCCACAGGTTGGCGACTACGGTTTGGCCGTCCGCGAGAACGCTCACGGTCAGGAAGAAATACCGTTCCACGTCGAGCGGGAGGAGCATACCGGACTGCCGGTCGCACTCCTGAACACACGACTGTATGCAAAACCGGAAGACGACATCGACGACGGACAGTACGTGAGCCTGTTCCAGCTCTATTTGGACGGCTTTATGTTGAGTCGGACGGGCCGAAAGCGGAACAAAGACGCGGAGGCATAGTCATGTGGTTCAAACGTAAATACAACGAATATGGGTGTCCAATGTGCGGCAGACTACCAGTAATCAAGGCATGGCAAACGGAAAAATACCACGAGAGCCGCAAAGTAAGGACAACACTCACAGTCTACCGGCTCCAATGTCCACGTGGACATATCTCTACAAGCTGGTTCAGCCACGCCGCACTCGCAAGCAGGCAGTGGAAAGAACTCGTGGACGAGTACAAGGGGAAGGATACGAAATGAGCGCGTATCAGCCTGTTCTTGACCCAGCCTGCGGCGGCCGAATGTTCTGGTTCGACAAATCGGATGATCGCGTGCTCTTCGGTGACGTGCGCGACGAAAGTTGGGAACTGTGTGACGGACGCAGATTCGAAGTCAAGCCGGACATTCTGATGGACTACCGCGATCTGCCGTTCCCGGATGAGACGTTCCGTATGGTCGTGCTTGACCCACCGCACCTGCGTGATGCGGGAGAGACGAGCTACATGGCGCAGAAATACGGATGCCTCGACCGAGAGACATGGAAAAACGACCTTAAGACCATGTTCAGCGAGTGCTTCCGCGTCCTGAAAGAGCATGGAGTGTTGATTTTCAAATGGAATGAGACACAGATACCCGTATCGCAGATTCTCAAGCTCACAGCGCACAAGCCACTCTTCGGCAACAAGCAGCCGAACCGCACGGGAACACACTGGATTGTCTTCATGAAGGAGGACGCGAAATGAATAAACGGTACAAGGTTTGCCCACTTTTTTGGAGTGATTACGGCGATGAGCGCACCTTGATGAATATGGGTGTGTTTGAAAAGTTGCTGAACGAGGGTTGGAAGATTCTGCGGGTGGATATCATGCCACCAACGGAATTGCGTGATACCGCCGTCACAGCGACGAACGTCTACATCCTTGAGAGGGAGGCTAATGATGATTAGCCAATACGACAAGGACATGTGTTGCCTGTATATCGCTGAGGGGATGACCTACATCTGGCAACAAAAAGGGAACCAAGAGCTTTCCCGAATACTTGAATCATTGGCCGATAGGAAGCTCATGAAGCGTGTCCATGGCGGGTATGCGATCACACTCAAGGGCCTGTTGGCAGTCAAGGTGTGGAGACTTCACCTGTTCCTGTTCCATCACGATGAATACAAGTACTTCAGGAGGAAGAAATGAGCAGGGCTGAAACCACCGCCATGCTGTCCGAGCTGGTAGAGAAGCGTCTGAGGAATCAGACCGCTTTTTGGGCGAGTGAGGTCAATTTCGACCGGAACACGCCTGACGAGCGGCGAGTGGACTATGTGGGCTTCAAACCTTGGAACATCAACGGCGAACCGGTGCCCGCAAGCGTTGAAAAAGGCTGCTTCGAGTTCTACGAGGTCAAGTCATGCATGGCTGACTTCACGAGCGGCAACGGCCTGACCTTCTACGGTGATTCAAACTTCCTCGTCTGCACGAAGGAATTGTGCGACGAGATTGTGTGGCGGAAGATGGTGCCGCCGCGTGTGAACGCGATTCTGACACCGGATTCGACCGGCTCGAAACTGATTCTCAACTATGTGCAGTCCTACAACGACCTGTCATACAGGAGGCGTCCGGCAAGCGAAATCCTGTGGGCCATGGTCAAAGCAAACGGAAAGAGGACTAATTGAGCATCATGCTGGACGAGGCGCAAGCCTACGAAAATTCACGAGATTACGACTGCTGTCAGATCATCAACGGCGCTTTCACCGTCGGCTGCGCGGTGAACGAGGCCTACTGCGAGGGACGAAGCGCCCCACCCGCGGACGTGGAAGTGGAGGCTGTGGCGAAACGCTTGCTATGGCGAAGCTGCAAGAAGTGGGATGGCATCGAAAGCGACTGTGTGGCGAAGGACGAGGATGATGTATGGGATTATGCCGGTGAGATTCCCGGCTTCCAGGAGGAATATATCAGACAGGCCAAGGAAATGCTCGAAATCGCACGGAAGGCGGTAAGCGAATGAGCAAGGCAATCCGATATGTCGAGTGCGCCCACTGCGGTGAGACGGTGGGCAGCTATTACGCCACCTGCCCTTACTGCGGGTACCGGCTGGTGGACGCGAAGCAAGCCGTAATGGACGGCATGTCATGGTGACGCTCGACCCGCCACCGGACTTGGTGGAGATCGCCGAAGCCTTGGACGCGATGGCGAAACCACACGTGGGAAGCGGATGGGCGAACACCAACTACACCGGCCTGCCCTGCACCACGCCACGGCAGGAGGCCATCTGGATGGCATACAACGGAATCACAAGAGGGGAGGATTGATGGCAAGGCGTGGTTACGTGCAGCTCGTTAACGGCTTCTATCTGAACGGCAAGGTGCTCGAACTGATGGACGAGTGCCCTGCTGCAGTGGCGCGTTTCTGCATGATACTGAGCTTCTGCGGCGATAATCTCACGGATGGATACGTGAGCCGTCGAGACATGAGGTACGTACTCCGCGCCACCGATGAGGAGCTGCGGCTCCTGCTTATGGAAAACATGCTCGAAGAGGTCGATGAAGGCTACGTGGTCCATGATTACACCGAGCACAACCGCAGTCGTGAGCAGGTGCTGCGCTCCCGCAAGAAGACCGCCGAACGCGTCGCCAGGCATCGTGAAAACGACAATGTAACGGCGTTACATGCATCGCGTAACGGCGCTACATCCCAGAAACACCAGAACACCAGAACACCAAAGAAAGAGAAAGAAGAATATTCTTCTTCTTTCTCCAAAGAAATCGGCGTAAGCGACTTCGAGCTGGTCAGGGAGAAGGCCCACGCCAATGCCGCCATAATCCGCGATTATCCGAATCTCGACCTGTCGGACGCGTGGAACGCATTCTTAAGCCGACATTATGGCGAAAACCGCACGATAGCCGACTGGACGCGCCTGTGGAAGGGCTGGTGCCAACGTCGAGCCAGAATGAGCGGCATCCCACCCTCGAAACGCCACGTGCACACGTGGAAATGCTCTCACGTGCTCGAAGCGCTCGGACGCGACGAAGAAACGGCGCAGGCAGACGAAAAGGCCTGCGAATTAGCCGACAGACTCAACAAGGAGGAATCATGAAACACGACGAACCGGTAACCATGTGCAGCTTGGAATCGGAAACAATGTACAGCTTGGAATGGTTGAGACACGAGCGCCGCAAGGCATGGCAGGAAGGCTACGCGGCCGGCTGGAAAGACCAGGAATGCGACTTCCCGCAATATACAAGCGAAAACCCATACAAGGAGACCATCGAAATCGAAAAGGAAGGTGAATGATGGGCGGATTGGACAAGGTTGAGAAAAGTATGATTGGCGCACTGGTGGTATTCGTCGCCTCAATGCTCTTGCTGGCGGGAATATGCATCTACGCGTCTTGGTATGCGGGAACGCATCCCGATTACGGCATGACGACGGTCAAGACCGGCGACGTGACATGGGTCTGTCTGACCGACCATGGCAAGACCATCGGCTGCGACACCGTGGAGGAATACAAATGAAGAAAATGCTCGAAGACATGATCATCAAATGGCATCAGGCCGGTTACGCGCTTGACGAGATCGCGCCGCTCGTGCCGCAGGTGCCGAAAGCGGAAGTCGCCGCGATCATCCGCCAGCACGACAAGGAGGCCAGACTTTGACCAACTGCCAGCACTGCCAGAAGCCAATGAAGCCGATCGCAGCGAATCTACTCTGCGCCAGCTGCCGAGAAAACTACTGGGCGCTCATCAGACAGCTCGGACACGTCCAACTGCCAGCATTAAGCTCCATCATGCTCAAGCAGGCGCACATCGGCCCCACAGGCCACACGCCAAACAAAGGCAACGCGCCAATGCCAATCGACACGCACGCGCAAGACCTCATCAATGAGAGCGAAGCATGGCTAGCAGAACAAGCAGGCAAAATCAACACACACTACGGCAACCTGCCATGGCTCAAAGCATGGAAGAAGATTACAGCCAACAAGCACACCATCCTGAACATGCCTACGGCAGCAGACGATTATGCAGCCCTAGAACGCATCAGCCGACGCAACGAGCAAGCCCTAACGCCGGAGGATGAGCTGATAATCGTCGGCACCTGCCCCACCTGCAACCGCCAGCTCACAGGCACGCCAGACGCAGAAACAGTCACCTGCACCAGCTGCCACGGTGAATGGCCAGCGCCAGCAATCAAAGCAGCCCGAGACGAACGACTGTGGCAAGTGCAAATCACCGGCACGCCAAGCGACGCAGCCAAGGAACTGAAACGCTACGGCCTGACCATCAGCCGCAACCTCATCAGCCAATGGCTCAGACGCGGCAAACTCACCCACGCCACGCCGACAAACACCAAGCGACAGTACGTGTTCAACCTAGGAGAACTCGTCGCCTTGCTTGACTGTCACCGTTGAAATGCTATACTGTCGTATGTTCGTAGAATGAATGGCCCAGCATAATGATAGCTGGGCCATCATCATATAAGCTTCGGTAGCTCAGTGGCAGAGCACAAGGGATAGCACAGATACCTAGGACGGACACCAAACCGTCCATGGCTTCCTGCTTCTTTCAATCGAATGCCCGTGATGACAAAGACAGTGCACCCTACAAGCGCTGGTTCGACTCCAGCCCGAAGCACCAAAGGCGGTGAATCAATGCCAGGAAGAACGCGCAAGACAAGCCGCCAATTCGAAAAAGACAAGGCCGCATTCTTCAACCAATGCAAGGCACAGCATGCAGTCTGCTGGTTGTGCGGCATGCCAATCGACTACAACGCAGTCAAGAACACCACAGATGACAGCTTCAACCTCGATCACCTCTATCCCGTCTCGAAGCACCCCGAGTTGCAGTTCGACCCGGCAGGCTTCAAACCAAGCCACACCAGCTGCAACCGGCTGCGCGGAAACCAAGACCCGCCAGCGCCAATCGGAACACTCTCAAGACAATGGATAACAACAGCATGAGCCCAACACGAGGGGTAGGGGCGGTGAAATCGTAAAACCAACGACAGAGCGCAAGACGTCCCGCGTGGTTGGTCTTCCTCTCCCCGACGAGTGAAATTGTTGGCGGGTCGCGCGCGATGGCAGATTAGGGGGTGTTTTCGATGAGTGCGAAGTTTCCGAGTCGGAATGTGGCGGAGGCGTTGGAGCGTTCGTTGAAGAACGCTGACCTCAAGGCTGTGAATTCTGCTGTTGTCGCTGCGGCTCGCGTGTTGGCTGAGCGTATCGATTATCTGACGTTCTCCGGTTTTGTCGATGAGAACGGCAAGCTCGACAATGTGTCGCTGCCGACGTTCCTGAAGTATTGCCAGAGTCTCGGCCTTACGGTGGATGCGCCTGCTAAGGTTGGTCGGCCTGCGAAAGCGAAGCCTGAGCCGAAGTCCGAGGAGTCAAAGAGCGGCAAGGTTATCGCGATGGACGAGTTCATGAAGCGTTTCGGCTGAGGAGGTTGCGATGGCGGCTGAGAATCTTACGGTTTTCGGCGCCATTGATGATGAGAGGCATGGTGTGACCCTGCCGCGTATTTATACTCCGCCGCTTCGTCCCTTGGATAAGAACACTTCTAATGGCTTCGCTGTGATCGCGTTCGCCGAGATCATGCTTCACGTGCATCTCTACCCGTGGCAGCAGTGGCTGCTCGTGCACGCGTTGGAATTGCTGGAGGACGGCTCGTATCGTTTCCGCAAGGTCATCGTGCTTGTGGCCCGTCAGAATGGCAAGACCACGCTGATGGGCGTTTTGGCCGCGTGGTGGCTTTTCGTGGACTCGAACAAGCATCCTGATCGTGTGCCGCCGGTGAAGTTTCTGGTGGTGGGCGCCGCTCAGACGCTTGATAATGCGAAGGGGCCTTACAGTCAGGTCAAGGAGTGGTGTAATCCGCGTCCTGAGACTGATGAGGAGTCCGATCTGGTGGTGCCCGAGCTTGCGGGCATGACGCAGAAATTCGTGAACACCAACGGCGAGGAAGCCATCGTGTTGAAGTCGAAGGCGAGATACATTGTCCGTGCTGACAAGAACATTCGTGCGAAGAGCGCGGCTCGTGTGATTTTCGATGAGCTTCGTGAGCAGCATAATGATGATGGCTGGAATGCAGTCTCGCAGACCACGAAGGCCGTGTGGAGTTCGCAATTGTGGGGCATCAGCAATGCTGGCGACTATCGCAGCGTGGCATTGCGCAAGCAGGTCGATAAGGGTCGTAAGCTTGTTGACGAGTGGGCGCGTCTGAGCGCCGACGGTGGCAATCCGGCCGACGTGTTCCTGTCCGGCGAGCAGGATGGCAGCTTCGGATATTTCGAATGGAGCGCTCCGGACAAGTGCCCGGTGGATGCTGCCGACGCGATCCGCCAGGCTAACCCGTCGCTCGGCTATGGCCCTATGACCGTGGCCAGTGTCCGAAGCGATATTGATGGCATGACCGAGGCCGCCTTCCGCACCGAGGTCCTATGCCAGTGGGTGACGGCCGACATCGTGCCCTACATCAATCCAAAATTGTGGGCGCATGGCACTGATAATGCGTCGTGCATTCCGGCTGATAATCGCGTGGTGTTGGCCGTCGATACCAGCGCCGACCGCCAGACCACGTATGTGGCCGCCGCGGGATTGCGTGCCGATGGTTTGCCGCATGTGGAGCTTATAGCCAGGCGCGACGGCATGCTGTGGGTGCCGCATTTCCTCGACCTGCTTCGTGAGAGCTGGCCGAATGTCTGTGAGATTGCCGTGCAGTCTAAAGGGTGCCCGGCAGTCGATTTCATCGACCCGCTCACCGAAAAAGGGTGGAACGTGCATCTCATCGAAGGCTTCCGGCTTGGTGCCTGCTGTGGCCGCTTCTTGGACCGTGTACGCGAGGGCAAGCTTAGGCATCTGCCGCAACCCGCCATCGAACAGCAGGTGAGCGTGGCCGTCACGCGCAAGCTTGGCGAGGTCGAGGTGTGGGACCGTGGCAAGAGCGCATTGCAGATCAGTGGCCTCATCGCCGAATCGGAAGCGCTGTACGCCTTGGAGACCATGCAGGCCGTGGATGCGGAGCCGGTGAAGGCTTCCGCCTATTCGGGCCACGGATTGATGATTCTTTGAATTTTTTGAAGCGATTGGAGGTGCCTTATGGGCCTTTGGAGCGCCTTGAGGAACGTTTTCCAGCCGCGCTACAGCATTTCCTTCGATTTGTCCGACCAGATGGCCATGATTCAGGGCCAGACGGAGGCCGAGCTGTTCAAGACACAGCCCCACCTGCGCACCGTCATCACTTTCCTCGCACGGAACGTCGCACAGGTCGGATTGAAGGAATTCGAGCGCGTCAGCGACACCGACAGGCAGCGCGTGACCGATGATGTGCTGATAAACCTGCTGAAGCAGCCGAACGGCACGATGACCGGCTATGAGCTGATGCAGCAGCTTGTCGCCGACTTGGCTCTTTACGATAACGCCTACTGGATGGTCGCACAGAATCCCGATCGGGACGTGGACAAGTTCGGCAGCTGGCAGATTCAGCCGATTCCGCCATGCTGGGTGCAGGCCAAGCGTGACGGCAGTGTCTTTCAGCCAGCCTTCTATCGGATTTATCCGAATCTCGGCACCGAATACTATGACGTGCCGTCGGATGACATGATCGTGTTCCATGGTTGGAACCCAGACGACCCGACGCAGGGCGTCACGCCAGTCAGGGCGTTGAAGGACATCATCAACGAGCAGATTCAGGCATGGAGCTATCGCACGCAGGTTTGGAAGCGTGGTGGCCGTATCGGCAGTGTGCTGATTCGTCCGAAGGACGCGCCTGAATGGACCGACGCGGACCGTGAGCGTTTCAAGCGTGGTTGGAAGGAATTCACCGACAAGGGCGCTCAGGCCGGTGCGACGCCACTGCTTGAGGATGGCATGGAGTTGAAGCGTTTGGGCTTCAACGCGCGTGAGGAGGAGTTCAGCGAGGTCACGAAGCTGTCGCTGTCCACCGTCGCGAGCGTCTATCACGTCTCGCCGGTCATGGTCGGCATCCTGGATAATGCGAATTTCAGTAATACGAAGGAATTCCGCAAGATGCTGTACAGCGAGACGCTTGGTCCTACCATGCGCATGATTGAGGACAGGATTAACACTTTCCTCGCGCCGAAGGTCGGCACTCCCGAAGCGAATTACATCGAATTCGACATTCGTAGCAAGCTTTCCGGTGATTTCGAGGAGCAGGCCAGTGTGATGAGCACTTCGGTCGGCGCTCCGTGGATTACGCCGAACGAGGCGCGCGCGAGCCAGAATCTGCCGCGTCTTGAGGGTGGTGACGAGCTGGTAGTGCCGCTCAACGTCACCAAGGGCGGTCAGGCGAGTCCGCAGGACGGTGGAGACCCCGCGCGTCCCGCCGACGGCTCCGATATTGAAGCTGACGATGGTGAGAAGACCTCGGAAATCGTCGGAATGTGGCGTGACCGGCTTGAGAAGAGCGTCAGATCGCGTTTCGGCGCTGGCATGGGCGTCGATGACATCAAATGGCTCAAATGGCAGAACGAACTGCAGGCTGACCTGACGATCAAGGCCGGTTTGAACCAGTTCGATGCCGGTGTGAGGGCATTGGAGGAGACGGAGGACATGCGAACGCATTTCAAGGAGGTGCATGATGCACTTTAAGGATTTCGACTGCCAGTTCAAGGCCGATGGCGATGATTCCGGGCTCAAGGACGGCGAATTCATCGCCTACCCTTCCACTTTCACCCGTGAACCCGACTGCTATGGGGACGTGGTGGCCAAGGGCGCTTTCGACAAGACAATCAAGGCATGGCAGGACAGCGGCAATACACTGCCCGTGTTGTATGGGCATCGCATGGATGACCCCGATTACAACATCGGCGGCGTCGATTCGATGGGCGAGGACGATCACGGCTGGTGGATTAAGGGCCATTTCGACATGGACTCGCCGAAGGCCGCGCAGGTCTACCACCTGATCAAGGAAAAGCGTCTCAGCCAACTATCCTTCGCGTTCGACGTGATGGACGAGGGCGAGGTGGAGCTTGATGACGGCACCAAAGCCAATGAGCTCCGCGAATTGAAGGTGTATGAGGCGTCATTCGTCCCGGTCGGCGCGAATCAGGATACCGGCATCGTGGACGTGAAGGACGCGCTGCGCCGATTGAAGACCGGACGCACCCTCTCGCAGAAGAATCTAGACATTCTCTCGCAGATCGCCGATGACCTGACCGGTCAGGCGAAGAAACTCAAGGATTTCGTGGCTGAGAACATCACTCAGTCCGACAACAACAATGATGACAATGACCAGAGTGACGATGCGAAGGCATCGGATGCCGGTGCAGCCAAGAACGAGGAGCCCACAGGGGCCAAGTCCGAGGAGCCGGACGGTTTTTCCGAAGCGGAAGCGTTGCAACTCGCAATAAAGATTGCCCAAGTCGGGCGGAAAGGGGAGTGACCGTAATGGCATCTCTCAAGGAAAAGCGAGCCGCGCTTGTCAAGCAGCTCGAAGAAAAGCAGGGTCTGCTGGCCGCTGGCAAGGCTGATGGCGACACCATCGCATTCGTGAGGAGCGCGCTGGCTGAAGTCGAGGGCATCGACCGTCAGCTGGACGGCATGAAGCAGTCCGATGATCTGCTCGCGCAGATCGGCAAGCTCAACGCCAAGTCTGGCGTGCAGCAGGTCGGAGGCTCCGACGCCATCCATGCCAAGAGCGCCGGCGAATATTACGTCAAGTCCATGCAGAAGGCTGGATTTGATGTGAAGTCCGCTATCGCTCATGGCTACGAGGTCGAGTGCAAGGCGAACACCGACACCAATGTAGAAGGTGCGCCGTCCACTGGCTACGCTCCGTATCTGACCCAGACAGACACCGAGCCTGCTCGCCCGTATCAGCGTCCGCTGGTCGTGGCAGACCTGTTCGCCACCGGCTCCATCACCGGCACCGTCCTGCAGTATCCGGTCTTCGATGAGCTGGAAGGCAACGCCAAGATGGTCGAGGAGACCGGCGCCGCCCCGCAGGTCCATTGGAAGGACCCGACTTGGAAGCAGGACAAGATCGGCAAGGTGGCCAGCTTCTTCGGCATCAGCGAGGACATGATGGATGATCTGTCCTGGGTCATCGGCGAAATCAACGACGCCGCCCAGTATGACCTGAAGCTGCAGGAGGAAACGCAGCTGCTGTCCGGTGATGGCAGTGAAAACAATCTGACCGGCCTTTTCAACCGTGGTATTCAGACGATGGACAAGGATGAGCTGTCCGACGCCGACCGCCTGTCCAAGGCGGCCCTGCAGATCACCACCACCACCAACTTCCAAGCCGACGCCTACGTGATGAACCCGCTTGACTTCTGGAAGCTGACCATTGCCAAGGATGCGAACGGCAACTACCTCAACCTGACCGATGGGGCCAAGCTGTGGAACATCCCGACCGTGGCCACCGCCGCCATCACCGAAGGCACCGCGCTGGTCGGCGCCTTCAAGAGCGCCAAGGTGCTGCGCAAGGGCGGTCTGGTCGTGAAGATGACCGACTCCGACACCGACGATTTCCTGCACTTCAAGCAGAAGTGCCGCGTCTCCGAGCGTCTGGGCCTGCAGGTCAAGTATCCGAAGGCCTTCGTTAAGGTCACTCTCGGTAAGGCGGCCTGATCATGACGCAGAAGTACGTGCGCTTCGCCACTCCGAAAGAGGCGAACATCGACAAGACGCAGGACGTGGCGGAGCTTGTGGCGCTTGACGCCAAGGGCAAACCGGTCACTATCGGCGGTGCCGCCTCTCTTCCGGTGGCGAAGAATGTGCCAAAGGCAGCTTCTGACGCGCCGACCAAGCAGGAATTCGATGCGCTTATCGATTCTCTGGTGGCCGCTGGCCTGATGGCAGCCAAGTAAGTGATTGGGGGTGCGGCATGACTGCCGTGATTGGTGATCTGATTCCAAGCGCCGACTCCTTCCAAGTCGATGCCGGTTTCAAGATGAGGGCCGCTCAGGCTGCGATTCGCAAGTATTGCGGCTGGCATGTCGCGCCTTCCGTCACCCGTACGGTTCGCTTGGATGGTCATGGCGGCGACTCGCTTCTCTTGCCATCCAAGCATGTGACCGCGCTTTCGAGTCTGAAGCTCGATGGCGTGGAGCACGTGCAGGACGCGCGTTTCAGCGAGGCTGGGAGCCTCGTGCTGGTCAATGGCGCCACCTTCCCTGATCTGCCGGGGAGTGTGGGAGCGACCATCACTGATGGCTGGGATTTGGAGGATGTGCCGGAAGTGCAGATGATCCTGTTGGACATCGCGTCTCGTGTGATGCAGGTGCCCGGCACGGTATCCTCACAATCCACGAATGGCTCAAGCGTCACCTACCGGTCGGGTTCCGATGGTGGCGTGCCTAACGTGGCGCTTTTCGATTCCGAGAAGCGTACGCTGCAGCCTTACCGCTTGTCGTGGGGGGTGAAGCCGTGACTTCCGCGTTGGATTATCTCGGCCATGGTTCGTCCTTCAGCATGCCGGGCGTGACCAAGTGGCGGCGACTGCGTGCCAAACGCAAGACCAACCCGTACAATCCGGCGCAGAACGAGCCAGACTGGAGCGTGCCTCCGGACGAGCTCGCCATCATGGGCGCCCTCGCCTCCAGCTCCAGCACCCGTACGCCGGACACGCTCGACACACAAACCGAATCAACGGCGTACCTCACCATCCCGGATCCGACAGCCGACGTGAAAATCGGCGACCGGATCCGCGCAGACCCCGACGACGGGCGCTTGTGGGAAGTCGACGGATTCCCATCGAAGGATGTGAACGCGTTCACGGGGTGGCGTCCGACCTTGGAATGCCGTCTGACGGAAAGAAAGGGCTGACAATGGCGAAAAACAGGATATCGGTCGACTTCAACCCGAAGTTCTTCGACGGGATTCTCAATAGCGCGGGAGTCAAGGCGCTCACCACGCTGGCCGCGAACAGGGCCCTCGCCTGCGCGAGGGCGGCAGCTCCAGTCGATACCGGCGCATACCGCGACGGCCTCGGAATCGAGGAGGTCAAAAGGGAGCACCGAACGACCGTCATGGTCGTCGGCCACGACTCTAAGACCCTGCTCGTGGAGGCGCAGACCGGCAATCTGGCCAAAGCGTTGAGGAAGGCGAGGGTCTGATGGCAAGCGTCATTCCACCAGACCTCGAACTGTTCCTCACCGGATGGCTGCGCTCCAACATCACGGACATCCCCGGCCTGCAGGTCGGAAACCGCATCCCTGACGGTTACGACGGTTCCTATCCGCTCGTGGTCGTGCGTGACGACGGCGGCACGCAATCCGCCGACCGCGTGACGTTCGACAGGTCGATAGGCGTCAACGTGCTCGGATGGACGCGCAACGATACGAAACCATGCCGTGATCTGGCGGCCCGCGTGTACGGCGTGCTGACCGGCGAGCCCGGCATCCTCATCGGATTCGCCGAAGGCAGCCGCATCTGCGCCGTCGTGCCTGACGGATGCAACGGCCCGTACCCGGTCAGCGAGGACGCGGCATGGTGCCGCTACTACATGACCGCCGAATATTCGACGGCCGGAATCAGACAACCATAGAAAGGAAACGCCATGGCCAAAGACAGTCAGGGCATGGATCTGGGACAGGTGGAGGCGCTCGTCACCGCCGCCATCATGATCGTCCCGTACTCCACCGAAAACAAAATCACTCCGGAGATGATCGCATCCAGCAATGCAACGCCGGAACTTCCGGCCGCCTACAATCGGTCGACCGCATGCATCGGACTCGTCAAGTCCGACGGCGGCAACCAGGATTCGCGCGACGGCGACGACCCGCTGGAGTTTTTGCAGGACGGTTATAAAAAGCTGCCGCTGGCGACCAGCCTCACGCAGACTTTCAGTCCGGCCGAAAACAACGCGCTGACCCGCAAAATCACCATCGGCGAGCCGGACGCGCAGGGCGTCTACCACGTGGCCGACATCATCCAGGACGCGAAATGGATGGTGTACGAAGAGGAGACGTTCGACACCGGGCGCGTCCACCGTCGTGCCGGCGTCATGCAGGTCACCGGCAACGAACCTGACCAGCAGGAGCGTGGCTCGGTCACCGGCCGCGCGCTCACCGTCGAATGGATGAAGGACCCGCTGTATGTGGATGCGGAGCATCCGAACACCAGGTGGATCGAAAGCTGGTACGACCCAAAAGCGTGACGGCGGTGGCCGTGACCTCGGCTGACGGAAACACGAAGCCGTCGGTCGTCCAAGGCGCGAAGCTCGCGCTCAAGGCCGTCGCCACCCATGTGGACAAGACCACCGTGGACGTGACCGGACAGGCCACGTTCACATCCAAGGATGCAGGCGTGGCGACCGTCGATGGCGGCACGCTCACCGCCGTCAAGGCCGGAAGCGCGAGAATCAACGCCACCTATGACGGCGTGACCTCACCCGATCTGACGGTCACCGTCACCGCACGCGCCGCCTGACCGGCGGACGAAAATCTTCCCGGACCGCCTATCTCGCCTGTCTGCGCGGTCCGGGAATCTTCTTTTCCACGGCAGGCAGGCGAAAAAGCAGATAGGACAAGACAATGACTTCCACTTCCACCGACTTCAAACCGACCATCGAGGATTTCGACCAGTGGACGGAAAAAAACGACGAGGAGGCGTTCGCCTCCATCGCGCAAAACTACAAGGTGCGCCACATCATCAAGGGCGATGTGTATTGGGCGCTCGTGCCCGGCGGACGCACGTACAAGCTCCCATTGTCGATGAGCATCGACGATTTCACCAGACTGTCGAACACGTCCGATGACACGGAGAGCGTGGAACAGCTCAAACGCATTCTGAGCGCATTCGCCGGAGACAAACAGGCGAAAGCGCTGAACGGCGAACCGGTGCAGGTCGTGTTCAATCTCCTGTCCGACTATGGCGACGCTGTCGTGCGCGCGCAGGGAGCCTCACTGGGAAAATCCAATGGTTCTCCCGCCAGCTCGCCGAACATGGGAGTGTGATCCGAGCCGATTTCACGGCACGTGGGTGGAGTCTGCAGGCCGATCTTGGCGGCAGGCTCCGCTACGGCGACGCGATAGCGCTCCTTGAACAGCTTATCGGCGATCCGTCATCCTACACTGGCGCGGAGCTCAACGGCTTGGATTATCCGGCCCGTTGGGGCGAGATGCCGGTCATCTACGCGCTGGGCGGCGAAGAGTATCCGAAGCCTTTCGATTCGCTTGCGGAACGATTGCGGGCGGATAGGGAGAAGGCCGAGCGTGAGCGGCTGCGCGAACAGACCAGGGGCATGAGTCCGGTTTTCCGGACTCTTTACGAAGACTGAATAACTGAATAGTGGAGGTGCCGCATGGCGTTCGGCAGCGAACTCGGTTCCGCGCATATCAGCGTTTTCCCGTCAATGAAGGGTTTCCGCAGCGTGGTCAACAAGGAGGTCGGCGCGAGCGGCAAGGCCGCGTCGAAGACCTTCGACGGTAGCTTCAACGGCGCCAAGAGCGGTGGGCTGTTCGGACACGCGTTCAAAAACGGCTTCAAGGAGTCGGCGAACGGTCTCGGCGCGGATGTGCTGAAATCCTATGAGCGTGACGTGGCGAAGTCCACGGCCGCATACCGTCAGGCCATGCTCCAGCAGAAGTCCGCGGCGAATCAGGTGCGTGCCGCCGAGGAAAGCGTCGCCAATGCCGTCGCCAAGCACGGCGAGGGCAGCACGCAGGCCGAGGCCGCGACCATCAGACTCGAACAGGCCCGGCTGAAGCTGTCCACCATGACCGACCGGGCGACGCAGGCCGAGAACCGGTTGAAGGACGCGCAGAAGGCGCTCAAGGACGCGCAGGACAATCTCGCCGCCAACAGTGGTTCGCTTGGATCGGCGTTCAAGAATCTTGGCGCGGCCATCGTCCAGCCGGTCTCCGGCGCGTTCGGACGGGTCAAAAACGCGGCAACGTCGGCGTTCTCCGGCATCGCCACGAAAGCCCGCGACGGCATGAGCGCTGCCGGCGCCGCCATGCAATCCACCGCGTCACGTCTTACCGCGCCATTGTCGGCAAAGTTCTCCGCGATGAGCTCGGCCATCGCGGCCAGGATACCCGCCCCGTTCAAAAACGTCAGCAATGCCATCGGCGGTTATCTCGGCAACGTCGGCGGCGCGGTCGGCGGCGTGCTGTCGCAGATTCCCGGAGCGGCCGGCAGTGTCGCGTCTGCGATAGGCTCGAAGCTCAAAAGCGGTGCCGACACCGCATGGAATGCGATCAGCTCCATGTCCGGCAAGGCCGTAGGCGCTTTGAAGAGCGTCGCCACGGTCGGACTGGCCGGCGTCGGCGCCGCCGTCGCTGGACTGGCCGGCATCGGCAAGAGCGCGCTCGACGCGTACGCCACCTACGAGCAGGCCGTCGGCGGCGTGGACACGCTGTTCAAGGGCGCTTCAGGCACCGTACAGAAATACGCGGCGGAAGCGTACCGGACAGCCGGAGTGAGCGCCAACGAGTACATGACGCAGGTCACGAGCTTTTCCGCCTCGCTGATCAGCTCGCTCGGCGGCGACACCGCGAAGGCCGCGGAACTTGGCAACACCGCCATGGTCGACATGTCGGACAACGCCAACAAGATGGGCACCGACATCGAGTCCATCCAACAGACCTACCAGAGTCTGGCGCGCGGCAATTACGCCATGCTCGACAATCTGAAGCTCGGCTACGGCGGTACCAAATCCGAGATGGAGCGTCTGATCCAGGACGCAAACAAGGTCAAGCAGGCGAACGGCGAGATGGGCGACCTGTCCATCGACAAGTTCTCCGACGTGGTGCAGGCCATCCACATCATGCAGCAGCAGATGGGCATCAGCGGCACCACCGCCAAGGAGGCCGCGACAACCATCGAGGGCTCCGTCAACATGATGAAGGCCGCATGGCAGAACTGGCTGGCGGAACTCGGCAAAGACAATGCCGACATCAACGGATTGACCACCCAACTGGTCGATTCGGTCGGCACGGTCATCCAGAACGTGGGGCCGCGCATCGCGCAGATCATCACCGGCATCACCGCAGCACTGCCGCAACTGTTTTCCTCATTGGGCAGCACCCTGCCGGCGCTGGTCATGCAGATACTGCCGCCGGTGCTCGGCGCGTTGGGACAGCTTGGCACGATGCTGCTGACCAGCGCGACGACATGGATCTCGACGAGCCTGCCGCAGCTGCTCGCCCAGTTCCAATCGTGGGTCACGTCGAGCCTGCCGTCGTTCCTGCAAACCGGATTGACGATGATAACGAACCTGTTGCAGGGCATCGTGCAGGCATTGCCGCAGATCGCGTCCACGGCTGTCATCGTGCTGACGACGCTGTTGGACGGATTGTCGGCCCAATTGCCGCAGCTCATCCCCATCGGCATCAACGCCGTCCTCAACCTCGTGCAAGGCATCCTCAACAACCTGCCGCAGATCATCGACAGTGGCCTGAAGCTCATCCTCGGACTGGCTCAGGGCCTCATCAACGCCATGCCGGACTTGGTAGGCAAGGCTCCGATCCTTATCGGCCAGCTTGTCGGTGGCATCATCAATCGTCTTCCGCAGATCCTGCAGGCTGGCGTCCAGCTGCTCGTCGCACTGGCCAACGGATTCATCTCGTCGGTTCCGAGGCTTATCGGCTCAATTCCAGGCATGGTCGGCCAGATCATGCGCGGGTTCACATCTGTTAACTGGGGTAGCGTCGGCCTGAATATCATCACGGGTATCGCGTTCGGCATCGCAGGCGCGGCAGGTAGGCTCGTGTCTGCCGCCGTCAACGCGGCCACGAACGCGTTGGATTGGGTGAAACGCAAGCTTGGCATCCATTCTCCGTCGCGAGTGTTCCGCGATCAGGTCGGTGAGATGATCGGCGAGGGCATGGCGGTCGGCATCGACGAGAGCGCTTCGAAGGTGAGGAAGGCGGCCGGTAGGCTGACCGGCATCCTGCCTTCGCAGGACGCCTCGTATTCCGTCGGCGTCGCCAACGCCTCGCGTGGCGTTAACGCTGCCTCCTACGGCAATGGTGGGAGCGTGACGAACATCACGCAGACGTTCAACTATCCGGCCATCGCGCCGACGTCGATAAGCACGCAGCAGAAATTGCAGACGGCGGCCATGCCGCAATGGTAATCGGAAGGGATCCGGATGAAAGTCAGCTATTCGCTCAACGGCCAGCCGCTCGACTCCGAGCGGATGCGCGTCATCGTCGGCACTACACATTACACGGCGCTGTCGCCGATCGTTGACACGGTGCAGGTGAGCGGACGCAACGGCGTCATCGTAGGCTCCTCGATTCCGGTGCTGGACGCGCCGGAGCTGACAGTCAAGGTCGCGGCGTGGGGCGCGGATTCCGATTCGCTGATCGCGCGTTTCCGCGCCATGTGCCTGTCTGCCGCGAAACTCACGCTCGGCAGAACGGAGACAACGGAGGGCGGCTCTTCGCGCAGCATGGTCACTCGCGTCGTGTGCACGTCCTGCGAGCCGGACGATGACGAACGCCCTTTCAGTGACCTGCGCGTCATGACCGCCGTGTTCCAACTGCCGGACGTGTTTTGGCGTGGCGTGCAGTGGCAGGAGGTGACGTTGGCCGCGTCGGGCGGCAGGCTGCTGCCGGGCGGGGTTTCCAAGCCGAGCGGCAAGGGGTACTGGACGCGCTGGCAGGGATTGCCTAACGCCAGTCCGTCCGAGCTTTTCGACACCGTGCCGGAGGGCTGGCTTTCCAACGCGCCAATCGGCACGCTGGTCTTGCGTTTCGGTGCCGTCACTGGTGTGACCATCAGTGACCCGGTAAGTGGCACGAATCTAATGTGGGGCGGCAAACGCGATGCCTCACGGCCTTATCTTTTCGTCGATGTGGCCAATCGCAAGGCGTGGACGGCGGCCAATGCCGACGCATGGTCTGGCGGCACGGATGCGTCGAATGGCGTCGACTGGACCACCGAGCCACTGCAAGTGTGGCCCGCAATCGATTCCGGCGATTATCGCCTCGCAATCAAACAGACCGGCAGCGCCGACAAGGTGACATGCCGGTTTTTGCAATCCTGGGAGTAGTTAATCATGGGCAAGTCTTTGCATGCTCGTCTCGTGGCATACCGGCCGTTCGGTGCAAGAATCGGCGTATTGGCGGAGCCGGTGAGCTTCAGCGCCTCGATGCTCCACAATGATGACGGAGCCATCAGCATCGAATACTCCATGCTTTCCGGCGACGCGCAGGCGTTCGACCGAGAGCTTACCGATGGCCTCGAAGTGGCCGTGGAAGTGTCGGACGGAACCGGCTATCGCGAGCCGGACAACGCGCGTTTCGTGATTACCGGACGTTCCGGCAAGACGGACGACCGCACCAAGACCGTCACCTATTCCGGCCAGTCGATCAGCTGGCTCCTGAGCAAGGCGGAGAACAATGATTCCAGCCATCTGCTCGCGGACGGCGATAATAAGGGCAAGAGGCCATTTTATTCGGCTAATCCGGGCGTGATTTTGAAGACCATGCTTGACGAGAACCGTCAGCGTGGCGGCGTGGCCACCGGTCTGACCTTGGGCTTCGACACGGCCAAGGACGCGGCTGGCAGTAATTGGGCAAAAAAGTACACTCTGTACTATTCGCTCGGCACTGATTTGCAGACCATCCTGGACGCCCTGGTCAATGGTGACGGCTGCGACTGGCGCACGAGCGGCCGTACCCTGAAACTGTGGAATGCGGACAGCACGGCGTTGAACCGCGACCTGAGCAAGAACGTCATCCTGCGATTGGCGCGCGACATCGGCGAGGCCCCATACGAGGAATCCATCTCGGATCTGGCCAGCACCATCCTCGTCGAGGGTGACAATAATCTGCTCTTCCGCATGGACAATCCGGCTGCACCGACGCCTTGGGGCAAGTGGGAATCCTACAGCTCGCAGGGCGGCGTGTCCGACAAGGACACCGCGCAGGCGTTCATGGCATCGACCCTAGCCGATGCGGCCAGAGTTCGCGGCCAGTACACGCGCGACCTCATCATCAGCGAGGTGGACGCACTGCCGCTCGTCGACTACCATGCCGGCGATTGGATTACGGCTCCGACCGTCACTCACGGCGAGAAGGTGCGCGTGCAGGAAATCGACCTGTCGATGCGCCAGGGTGAGGGCTTGAGCGCGTCCATCGCGCTGAACGACATCAAATACGACGCTTCCGTACGTCAGGCGAAGAAAATCAAGGGCATCACCGGTGGCGCGGCATTGGCCGGTAGCGAGGGCGGCACGACCGCCTCGTCCGACCGTGACCATCGCGTGCCGAAGGCTCCGCTTGGTCTTGTGGTGCAGACGGACGCCTACCTCGGCTCGGACGGGTATGCGCACGGCTTGGCCACGGCCATGTGGTCCGCCGTGACCGAAGCGACGAATAACACCGCCATCGAAATCGGCAATTACGCCGTCGAGTGGCGCAAGCACGTGGATGGCGCGCCCTGGCATTCCGCCGGCACCACCGACAAGACGCAGCTTGGCTTCGGAGGCTTGGATTGCGGCACGCAAATCGAGGTCAGGGTGCGAGCCGTGCCCACGTACAGTGACAAGCTCGGCGAATGGTCGAGCATCGTCGTGGTCACCGTCGAATCCGACACGACGCCATGCTCCGTACCGTCGAAGCCGGTGCTTGCGTCTGAGCTTGGCGTGGTGACCGTCCATTGGGATGGGAAGACAAGCACTGGCGCTCAAATGGAATCGGACTTCGATCATGTCGAGGTCGGCGAGGGCGTCAATGCGTCCGGCATGACCGTCATCAGCGCCACCCAGTCCGGCCCGGGCGATTATCTCGTGACCGGCCTGAAAGCAGGTTCCCAGCACTCCTATGCCTTTCGTTCGGTCGATCATGCGGGCAACCGTTCCGACTGGTCGGCCATCGCCTCGGTGACGGTCGCGTCGGCTGTCTCGCCGGAAGAGGTCAAACAGATCCAGCAGGATTTGGCTGACAATCAGACGGCGTTGAAGGACAATGCAGCGAAGCTGACGCAGGCCCAGAAGGACATCCAAGCCAACAAGTCGAATCTCGACGCGGCGTCCAAGTCGCTCGCCCAGGCGCAGACCGACCTGTCTCAGGCTCGGAAGGATATTGCGCAGACCAAGAGCGACCTGACCACCGCGAACGGGGAGATCAGCAAGGCGAAGGAATCCGCCGCCCAGGCGTATGCCGAGGCCCACAGCAAGAATCATACGTTTCGTGGCCCCGACGAGCCGGACGCCTCCAAAGGGCTGATAGTCGGCGACCTGTGGCCCAAGACGCAGAAATATTGGACGAGGTGGAAAGGCGAGAAGAACAACTCACCGAGCCTCTTGGCCGACTTCTACACCTACTGGCAGGGCGAAGCCAATAATTCTCCTTCCGTGCTCGTGCCCTTGTCCGATCGTGTGATTGACACGCTTGTCTGGGATGGTGCCGCTTGGAACCACATGGGCTATGCCGACGTGGAGCGCAATGCCGACGAAATCGCTCAGGCGAAGTCCGACATCGCGGATAACGCCGCGAAGACCACCGACGCGAAGAAGGCTGCTGAGAATGCCACTGCCGCAGCGAAAAACGCGCAGGGCACGGCTGACACGGCCAATGGTGCCGCGAAGACCGCGCAGGATACCGCCAATGCGGCTACTGCTGCCGCCAAGAGCGCGACCGCGACAGCAGGCCAGGCCAAGGATGCCGCCAATGCCGCGCAGACCGCCGCCGAAAGCGCGAAGAAGACCGCCGGCAATGCCGAGACTTTGGCGAACACGGCCAATGCTTCGGCCAATGCGGCCAAGTCCGACGCGGCTTCCGCCAAGTCGGACGCTTCCACCGCGAAGACCGATGCGGCCAATGCGAAGGCCACCGCTTCGAACGCTTCGAGCGTGGCGACGCAGGCGAAGGCCACCGCAGACAGTGCGGCCCAGTCCGCCACGGACGCGGCCACCGCCGCAAGGAAGGCGAATACGGCGGCTGCGGCGGCGGCTGGCGTGGCTAACGGCAAGGCCGACGTGCTCATCCAGAGCACGGCACCGGCCACGTCGATGCGCAAGGCTTCGACCTTGTGGATTGACACGACTGGAGGCGCGAACACGCCGAAGCGTTGGGATGGCAGTGCTTGGGTGGCTGTGACCGACAAGGCCGCTACTGACGCCGCGAATGCGGCTGTCAAGGCGAATGATGCGGCCAAGACCGCTCAATCCACCGCTGACAAGGCGCAGACGGCTGCGGCCAATGCGGCTTCTCAGGCTAATCAGGCTCAGGCGGCGGCGCAGAAGGCACAGACCACGGCGGACGGCAAGAATCTCATCTACCGTGGCCCCGATGAGCCGTCCCATGACGGTTTGAAGCCGGGTGACATGTGGTGGCGCACCCAAAAGTATTGGACGAGGTGGAAAGGCGAGAAGAATAATTCTCCCAGCCTCATGGCCGACTTCTACACGTATTGGACTGGCGCGCCCAACGCCAGCCCGTCCGTGCTGGTGCCGCTCGCAGATCGCGTGATCGAAGTGCTGACGTGGGATGGCACGCGCTTCGAGCCTTTTGACCTCGTGGCGAACAACATTCTCGCGTCTGGGACCGTGGCTGCGAAGCATCTCGCCGTGGATTCCGTGACCGCCGAGAAGGTCAAGGCCAATGCCATCACCACCGACAAGCTCGCAGCCAATTCGGTCACGACCGAAAAGCTGGTCGCCGACGCGGTGACCGCCGCGAAACTCGCCGCTGACTCTGTGCAGGCGCGCAACATCGTCTCGCTCGCCATCACCGCTGACAAGCTGGCCGCCAACTCGGTTACGACGGCGAAGCTCAAGGTCACGGAGGATATGACCGTTGCGTTGCTCAACGCTCACAAGATACAGGCCGGCGACATCGTGGCTGGCGCCATCACGACCGACAAGCTGGCCACCAACAGCGTTAACGCCGACAAGATCGCCGCGAACGCGGTTAACGCCGAGAAGATAGTGTCCGGAGCGATCACCGCCGACAAGCTGGCGGCAAACAGCGTGACGGCTGTCAAGATCGCGGCTGGCACTATCACGTCGGATAAGGTGGCGGCGGGCCAGTTCCGTGGCTACGTGTTCACTGGCGCCGTCTTCCAGAGCTCCGAGGCCAAGAACACCGGCATGAAGCTCAATAGCACGGCCTTGCAGATGTGGGACAGCAATCACAACCGCACCGTCTACCTGGACGGCGAGGGGAAGAGCAATGTGCTGACCGGCACGTTCCAAACCCGCACGAGCGGGCACAGGGTGCGTATCAGTCCGGATTATCAGACCTACATCATCGGCGGATCTGAGACTTTCACCGGTGATGGCATCGAATTCCCGGCTTACAACGGGTCCACCGCCTACTTTTCGCATCCGGCCATTGCTTCTGTCATCCAGTCGAATCAGGTCGGCTCGATGGGCGAACTGGACTTGTGGAGCGGACACGTGAGCAAGAACGACCCCGCCGCGTTCCTGTCTCTCAGATCGAAGCCGCGCAAGAAAGGCGGTACCGGCAGCGGCGGCGTCACATCCAGAGTGCATGCCGTGGCGAACACGGATTACGACGAGCCGGACGAGAGCAAGAAAAGCAGCGCTTTCCTCACTCTGGCCGGCGATAGCGCGAACGGTTCGGAGTGCTGGCTCGAAGCGCAAGACGCGAACGGCGAGGTCGGAGTCGGCGCGAACATCGGCACCGGATACGTGTATCTCGGCGGCTATCTTGGCGGCATCACGAACCGTTTTACGTTCCATGCCCAGGCTGCGTGGAAGGCGTGGTATCCGAATCCCGGCTCGAAGATTGCGACCGGCGCTTCCATGCAAGTCGATTGCACGTTCAGCCCGACGAAATACGGCCACTATTACGTCGTCGCGAACGCGGATTCACAATGGGCGGGCATCATCGCGCACCCGATGAACGCGGGCGGTCAGAGCGGCTTCACATTGAAGCTTTACAACGCCGACCAGCCTTGCCCGGTGGATGTTTACGCGGAATTCCTGGCTTATTTGGTCAAGTGATTGGAGGAAATCTTGTCTGCGACTTTCGAAACGGATGAGAACAGTGGGCTTTGCATTATCCGCTGTAATCCGCCCATAAACGGGTCGGACAGTTTCGTGTTCACGACCGACGTGCTCGTCTCGTGGAAGGCCCTGCTTGGGCTTGCTTCCACACGTGAGGCGATCGCCGCGATCATGCAGGGCAAGGAGGATACAAGCCGATACGACCATGCCACCGGCAGGGGCGTGTGGACTGGAGCGTTCGAAGCGCTGGAATCGGCTTTATCCGATTCCGCCACCGGGGTGAGCATGCTTGCGGACGATGGGGAAGTGTTGAATGACCCGCTGACCGCCGCGCGCAATAAGGCGCGTGAGGGCATGAGTCTGCCCACCATGTCGAATGAGACGGACGCGAATCTCATTGCCGCACTGTCCGTTGATGACTCCGATGAGGAGCCGTCGAGTGGCATTGACGTGACCGTGACCAAGGACATTGAGGGATTGGACGATTTCCTCAATGACGAGTCCAGTCAATCAAATCTGGACGAGTGCGAGGAGAGATTCTATGAGTCCCTTATGCCACGACCTCAAAACAACCAACAATAAGGAGATTGATTATGGCCGATGTGACCACTGAGACCACTACCGATACCGTGCATGCCGTGACGCCCTCTGAGCCGTCTGGCGTGCTTGATTTGCGTCCGCCGAAGGAGTCGGTGCGCGCGGAATTGTGCCGTCTCGGATTGGAGTTTTCCAGCACTGACGGCACTACCGAATCGTGGCGCGACTACCAGCGTGGCGTGCTTGCGACCTTCGATGATTCCGGCGCGTCCGTCACTCTCACGGACGTGAAGACGAATCTCGGCCGCACCCTCACCTTGGACGAATTGAAGGCGGTTACTCGTATTGACACGATGACCGCCGCCGACTAATCCAGCATTCCAATTTTTTCAACCCCTGCAATCCACACGGATTGCGGGGGTTTCGTATTTAAGGAGACTTATTTTGGCTCAGATTCCAGCCGACGCGAACGAGGTCATCGACCAGCTCTCGCAACAGATTGGCACTCTCAGCAAGCAGGTCGCGATCCTGACCAGCCAGCTCGACGCGGCCATGAAATTGATTCCCGCCGACGTGCTCGAAAGCGTGAAGGGAGACGAGAATGCAGAGGATTAACTGGTTCCCCGACCCGCTCATCACCGGAAAACTCTTCGTGGAAATGAACAATGGCGCAGCAAAAGCTGTTGTGGTCGCCAACAATAAGAATTGGCTCAGAGTCACCAGCACCGCGACCGGCGATAATTTCGGACAATTCTCACTGTCGGGCGGCCTCATCCCACCGGCTGGCACGTATCACGTGCACGCCAGGGTATACGCGCAGAAGGCCGCCGCCAATTTCATCGTCTACAGCAACGTCAACTCCTCGTGGAAGCAGTTGCTGAACGAGACGGTCGCCGACGGGCAAACCCGCACGGTGGACTCCGAGATCACGATTCCGGAAGGATGCCAGAATCTCCTCGTCAGGATGCAATTGGGGAGGGAGGTCGGCTTGATCGGCATGATGAGCCAAATCCTCATCGAATCGGCCGACACTTACGATAAAGCCGTGGGGGGGGGGCTTCCGGGCTTCTTCTCGGGGGACACGATGCCACGCGATTAAGGCGGTCCGTCGGGCGGGTGATGTCCGATGATGGTCACGAACCTATGCACGAGCCCATCCTCGACCATCACCTTGTCGGCAGACCGTTGGGTGGATATCACGACCATTCGGAACAAGCCAGGGACGAAATATTGGGTCAGTGCCTATGTGAACGTCACCGGCGGCACTATCTCGGTGAGATGGTATGGCGACCTCATTGCAAGCCAACGTGTCGGCTACGCGATAACCGCCAGCGTTGCCGGTCCGATGAGCATGTATTATTCCGTCAAGTCAGGCAATCCGACCGTCACCGTGACAGATATGCTCTTATGCAAGTTTGCCGAGTATCAGGCGAACAAGACCCTGCTCGACGGCATCGGATATTTCACCGGGGATACGATGCCTCAATCCTGACCCTCACGGGGGTGGTGGCATGAGCCTCATCACCAACCTATATGGCGATCCAAAAGCCTTGCGGCCAATCGGCCCTTGGTGTGCTGACGCCGCGAAAAACAACGACGGCAAATACACCTACACCGGCAACAGAACCAACTGGGCTTTGGTAATTAACGGAGTCACAAGAGGCTGTGTGGTTGCGGTTGATTTCAGCACGAGCAGACGCGACGCCTTCGGCCTGGAAGGCTGCCAGGTGATATATAAAAGTTCCACGACATTGGCTGGCGTCTACAAGAGCACGGGCAATTGCTCGCTGTACTGCAGCGGCGGCGAGGGCGTTTCAGCGACGGTCAACCGGATCGGCTTGTACTCGCAGGACGATTGGAAACGCTTGCAGCAGTACGGCCTTGACTGGTTCGACGGCGACCTCATGCCACGGCAAAACTGATTTTTTAAGGAGATGCAATGTGTTGCAGAATTTTCTAGCCGGTTTTGGTGGTGTGGGTGGCGCGTGCGCGGTCATCACGCTCTGTCTCAAAGTGTGGCCGGGAGCGCTCGAATCATTGGCTACTGGGCTGTATGCCCACGTCAATCCCGAGCGCTTGCCGTATAACAGCGTGCTTTCCCAGCATTTCGCTAAGACGAGGCAGCTCGGCGAACGTTCCGAACGGTTTGACGGGCGGCTGGACGAATTGTGCAGGGACACCATAAAAAACACGCTGATTTCACTGATTTACGGTGACCAAAGCCACGACCACAGTGAGGCCGTCCGATACGAATTGGCGAAGCTTGAGAAATTGGACGCGCAATGCTGGATCATCTCGGCCGCCGAAAAATACTTGGAGGACAGGCAATGATGCGTCTCATGATCGCGGGCGGCACCTACCTATTGCTCCTCGCACTCATCATCATTTTCAACCACGGCGCGCACAAGCGCTGACATCGATTTTCACAACCGCAAGGCCATCTCTTCGGAGGTGGCCTTTTCTATTGCCCCGCGAGGGGCGGGAAGGAGGCCGTCATGGACGAAGTGACCATGACGCCGGAAATGACACCGCAGGGCGACAGCATGCCGCCCACTGACATCCCGGTCGTGTCCGAAACGGATGCTGCCAAGGCCGTAGAGGGATTGG
>ENA-OQIZ01000246-OQIZ01000246.1-human-gut-metagenome-genome-assembly--contig:-NODE-246-length-32903-cov-3.329937_pt1 | contig 32903 bp, 33 predicted proteins | sample MGYA00242593_ERZ504758 | MGnify/ENA primary metagenome ERZ504758 (study PRJEB26092, sample SAMD00036364) | human gut metagenome | host: Homo sapiens | study: EMG produced TPA metagenomics assembly of...
TATTACCGTGGCGCTGGTGGCCGGGCTGGTCAGCCGTCGAACGCCGCTCAAAGAGGACGCCAGTTTTGCCGGGTTCTATCTTGGCTCGCTGGCGCTGGGCGTCACGCTGGTATCACTGCGCGGTTCGAGCGTCGATCTTCTGCACCTGCTGTTTGGCTCCATCCTGGCGGTGGATAACGATGCCGCGCTGTTTGTGGCAGGCGTTTGCATGTTCACCCTTATTACGCTGGCGATTTTCTACCGTGGGCTGGTGACCGAGGCCTTTGACACCGCCTGGCTGCAGGTAAACGCCCGCCATGTTCCCGGCTTATTACACGGCCTGTTTCTGGCGCTGCTGGTGCTTAACCTCGTTGCCGGTTTTCAGGTGCTTGGCACGTTGATGGCGGTCGGGCTGATGATGCTCCCTGCGGTAGCGGCACGCTGCTGGGCACGCACCTTACCCGGACTGCTATTGATGGCGGGTATCAGCGGTATTTTCTGCGCGTGGCTCGGACTCAGTCTCTCCTGGGCCGCCAGCCTGCCCGCGGGGCCGTCCATCGTGCTTACCGCCAGCGCGCTGTTCTTTATTTCCATTTTATTTGGCACGCGCAGCAGACTGGCTGGCAGCCTGCGTGCGCTTTTTTAACGCAAGGGGAAACGATGAAACGTACGGGATTCGTAGTGGCGCTCGCGCTGGGGATGATGTCGCAAACGGTGATGGCGAAAACGCTCAATGTGGTGACCAGTTTTTCCATTCTGGGGGATATGACCCGGGAGGTGGGCGGTGACCATGTGAACGTCACGACGCTGGTGGGGCCGGACGGCGATCCGCATACCTTCGAGCCCTCGCCAAAAGATAGCGCGGCGCTAAGCAAGGCCGATGTTGTGGTGGTCAATGGTCTGGGGCTGGAAGGGTGGCTGGATCGCCTGGTGAAAGCCTCCGGGTTCAAAGGCCAGCTGGTGGTGGCGTCGCGGGGTGTGCAGACGCATACCCTCGAAGAAGAGGGCAAAACCGTCACTGACCCGCACGCCTGGAACAGCGCGGCGAACGGGGCGCTGTACGCGCAAAATATTCTCAACGGGCTGGTGAAAGCCGACCCAGAAGATAAAACCGCGCTGGAAGCGACCGGAAAACCGTACATCGCGCAGCTTAAGCAGCTGGATAGCTGGGCCAAAACGCGTTTTAGCCAGATCCCGCTGGTGAAACGTAAAGTGTTGACCAGCCATGACGCGTTCGGCTATTTCAGCCGCGCCTACGGGGTGACGTTTATGGCGCCCCAGGGGTTGTCATCAGAGAGCGAGGCCAGCGCGGCACAGGTCGCTGAGATCATTAATCAGATTAAAGCGGACGGCGTGAAAACCTGGTTTATGGAAAACCAGCTCGACCCGCGGCTGGTTAAACAGATTGCTACAGCTACCGGCGCGCAGCCGGGAGGCGAGCTTTACCCGGAAGCGCTCTCGGCAAAAGGGGGCGTGGCAGAGACCTACATTAAGGCGTTCCGCCACAATGTGGATACCCTCGCTGACAGCATGAAATAATCCTCGCCACCGCCGGTGCGCTCGCATCGGCTTTTTTCTGAAGCCCCCTCGTAAATCCTGCAGCGCATCCCCATATCTGACGAGAAAGTGCTATCTTGTGCTGCATGTTTTTCTAAGGCCTGGAGCGAGAATGACTGACCATGAATTGATGCAGCTTAGCGAAGTGGTAGGGCTGGCGCTTAAGCAACGCGGGGCGACCCTCACCACCGCGGAGTCCTGCACCGGCGGCTGGGTGGCGAAAGCGATTACCGATATTGCCGGCAGTTCCGCCTGGTTTGAACGTGGTTTTGTGACCTACAGTAATGAAGCTAAAGCGCAAATGATCGGCGTGCGGGAATCTACGCTCGAACAGCATGGCGCGGTCAGCGAGCCGGTGGTGATTGAGATGGCTATTGGTGCGCTCAAAGAGGCGCGCGCGGATTATGCAATATCGATTAGCGGCATCGCGGGCCCGGACGGGGGCAGTGACGTGAAGCCTGTCGGCACCGTCTGGTTTGGTTTTGCTACCGCCAGAGGTGAAGGGATCACCCGCCGGGAGTGCTTTAGCGGCGATCGCGAAAGCGTGCGTCGTCAGGCAACCGTTTATGCATTAAAAACGCTCTGGCAACAATTTCTACAAAATACTTGATACTGTATGACCATACAGTATAATTGCACCAACAGAACAGAAATCCACGGTGAAGCACAGTCGCTTCTCCCGGCATGACAGGAGTAATAATGGCTATCGACGAAAACAAACAGAAAGCGTTGGCGGCAGCACTGGGCCAGATCGAAAAGCAATTCGGTAAAGGCTCCATCATGCGCCTGGGTGAAGACCGTTCCATGGATGTGGAAACTATCTCCACCGGTTCGCTTTCTCTGGATATCGCGCTGGGCGCTGGCGGCCTGCCAATGGGCCGTATCGTAGAAATCTACGGGCCCGAGTCCTCAGGTAAAACAACCCTGACGCTGCAGGTTATCGCTGCGGCACAGCGTGAAGGTAAAACCTGTGCGTTTATCGATGCCGAGCACGCGCTGGACCCTGTTTATGCTCGTAAGCTGGGCGTTGATATCGACAACCTGCTGTGTTCTCAGCCGGACACCGGTGAGCAGGCGCTGGAAATTTGTGACGCGCTGGCACGTTCCGGTGCGGTTGACGTTATCGTGGTCGACTCCGTTGCCGCTCTGACGCCAAAAGCTGAAATCGAAGGCGAAATTGGTGACTCTCACATGGGCCTCGCGGCACGTATGATGAGCCAGGCAATGCGTAAGCTGGCCGGTAACCTGAAGCAGTCCAACACGCTGCTGATCTTCATCAACCAGATCCGTATGAAAATTGGTGTGATGTTCGGTAACCCGGAAACCACTACCGGTGGTAACGCGCTGAAATTCTACGCGTCTGTCCGTCTGGATATCCGCCGTATCGGCGCGGTGAAAGAGGGTGAAAACGTAGTGGGTAGCGAAACCCGCGTGAAGGTTGTGAAGAACAAAATCGCAGCGCCGTTCAAACAGGCTGAATTCCAGATCCTCTACGGTGAAGGTATCAACTTCTACGGCGAACTGGTTGACCTCGGCGTGAAAGAGAAGCTGATTGAAAAAGCGGGCGCATGGTACAGCTACAACGGCGACAAGATTGGTCAGGGTAAAGCAAATGCAATCTCCTGGCTGAAAGAGAACCCGGCTGCGGCGAAAGAAATTGAGAAGAAAGTGCGTGAGCTTCTGCTGAACAACCAGGACGGTACGCCTGATTTCGTTGTGGATAACGCGGGTGCTGAAGAAACCAACGAAGATTTCTAATTCTCTCGTTTAAAGATGAAGGGCTGCTAATGCGGCCCTTTTTGCATTTCTGAATCAGCAGGTTTTTTATGAGTGAATCGACTTCACGCCGCCCTGCCTATGCACGCTTACTGGACCGTGCGGTGCGCATTCTTGCCGTCCGTGACCACAGCGAACAGGAGTTGCGGCGAAAACTGTCGGCCCCCGTCATGAGTAAAAACGGGCCGGAAGAGATTGATGCGACTGCGGAAGATTACGACCGCGTCATTGCCTGGTGCTATGAGCACCGCTATCTGGATGACGAGCGTTTCGCTTCCCGGTTTCTTGCCAGCCGTGGCCGCAAAGGATATGGCCCCGCGCGTATCCGCCAGGAGCTGAACCAGAAAGGGGTCGCCCGTGAAACCATTGAAAAGGCCATGCGCGAATGCGACACAGACTGGTGCGCGCTGGCAAAAGAACAGGCCATTCGCAAGTACGGCGAACCCTTGCCACGTGAATTTTCAGAAAAAGTTAAAATCCAGCGCTTTTTGCTCTACCGCGGCTTTCTGATGGAAGATATTCAGGATATCTGGCGTAATTTTGCGGATTGAACGCATGCGGGATTTTACTTCCCACTAAAGAAAACTTATCTTATTCCCACTTTTTCCAGTAGCTGGTCTGTCCAACGTTTTACCGATACAGGCTTGCTACGACATTTCGTTAGCTTGATTTCAGGATAATTATGAGCAAGAGCACCGCTGAGATCCGTCAGGCGTTTCTCGATTTTTTCCATAGTAAGGGACATCAGGTAGTTGCTAGCAGCTCCCTGGTACCGAACAACGATCCGACTCTGCTGTTTACCAACGCCGGGATGAACCAGTTCAAGGATGTGTTCCTTGGTCTCGACAAACGTAATTATTCCCGCGCCACAACCTCACAGCGTTGCGTGCGTGCGGGCGGTAAACACAACGACCTGGAAAACGTCGGTTACACCGCGCGTCACCACACGTTCTTCGAAATGCTGGGTAACTTCAGCTTCGGCGACTATTTCAAACACGATGCCATTCAATATGCGTGGGAACTGCTGACCGGTGAAAACTGGTTCAACCTGCCGAAAGATCGTCTGTGGGTTACCGTCTATGAAACCGATGACGAAGCCTACGAAATCTGGGAAAAAGAGGTTGGTATCCCGCGCGAGCGTATTATTCGCATCGGTGATAACAAAGGTGCACCTTATGCGTCTGACAACTTCTGGCAGATGGGCGATACCGGTCCTTGCGGTCCGTGCACCGAGATCTTCTACGATCACGGCGACCATATCTGGGGTGGTCCTCCAGGCAGCCCGGAAGAAGACGGCGATCGCTACATTGAGATCTGGAACATCGTCTTCATGCAGTTCAACCGTCAGGCTGACGGTACGATGGAGCCGCTGCCGAAACCGTCCGTTGATACCGGTATGGGTCTGGAGCGTATCGCGGCTGTTCTGCAGCACGTTAACTCCAACTACGAAATTGACCTGTTCAGCACCCTGATTAAAGCCGTTGCGCAAGTGACGGGTGCAACCGATCTGAACAACAAATCGCTGCGCGTTATTGCAGACCATATCCGTTCCTGCGCGTTCCTGATTGCCGACGGCGTGATCCCGTCGAATGAAAACCGTGGCTATGTGCTGCGTCGTATCATTCGTCGTGCTATCCGTCACGGCAACATGCTGGGCGCGAAGGACACCTTCTTCTATAAACTCGTTGGGCCACTGATTGGCGTGATGGGCGCAGCCGGTGATGAGCTGAAACGTCAGCAGGCGCAGGTTGAGCAGGTTCTGAAAACGGAAGAAGAGCAGTTTGCTCGTACTCTGGAGCGCGGACTGGCGCTGCTGGATGAAGAGCTGGCGAAACTTCAGGGCGATACGCTGGACGGCGAAACCGCTTTCCGCCTGTACGACACCTACGGCTTCCCGGTTGACCTGACGGCGGACGTTTGCCGTGAGCGCAACATTAAAGTGGACGAAGCAGGCTTTGAAGCCGCAATGGAAGAGCAGCGCCGCCGTGCGCGCGAGTCCAGCGGTTTTGGTGCTGACTACAACGCGATGATCCGCGTTGATGGCGCATCAGAATTCAAAGGCTACGAAAATCTGGAACTGACTGGCAAAGTGACCGCCCTGTTTGTTGACGGTAAAGCCGTAGACAGCATCAACGCGGGTCAGGATGCGGTTGTCATTCTGGACAAAACGCCGTTCTACGCAGAATCCGGCGGCCAGGTTGGCGATAAAGGCGAACTGAAAGGCAACGGTTTCAGCTTCAGCGTAAGCGACACGCAGAAATACGGTCAGGCGATTGGCCATCAGGGCAAACTGACTGCCGGTTCTTTGAAAGTGGGCGAGGGTGTTCAGGCGAACGTTGATGAAGCTCGTCGTGCGCGCATTCGTCTGAACCACTCAGCTACGCACCTGATGCACGCTGCCCTGCGTGAAGTTCTGGGGACGCACGTTGCACAGAAAGGTTCTCTGGTTAACGATAAAGTGCTGCGCTTCGACTTCTCTCATTTTGAAGCGATGAAGCCGTCAGAAATCCGCGCGGTAGAAGATCTGGTGAATGCGCAGATCCGTCGTAACCTGCCAATCGAAACCCATATCATGGATCTCGAGGCGGCGAAGAAGAAAGGCGCGATGGCACTGTTCGGCGAGAAATACGACGACCGCGTTCGCGTGCTGAGCATGGGCGACTTCTCGACTGAACTCTGCGGCGGGACGCATGCCTCCCGTACCGGCGACATTGGTCTGTTCCGCATTGTTTCCGAATCAGGAACGGCGGCGGGCGTGCGTCGTATTGAAGCGGTAACCGGTGAAGGCGCGATTGCCAGCCTGCATGCGCAGAGCGATCAGCTGCACGACATCGCGCAGTTGTTGAAAGGTGATAGCCAGAACCTGGGCGAGAAAGTGCGCGTTGCGCTGGATCGTACGCGTCAGCTGGAAAAAGAGCTGCAGCAGCTGAAAGAGCAGGCTGTGGCGCAGGAGAGTGCAAACCTCTCCAGCAAAGCTGTAGACATTAAGGGCGTCAAACTGCTGGTCAGCGATCTGGCGGGCGTTGAGCCTAAGATGCTGCGTACTATGGTCGACGATCTGAAGAACCAGCTCGGTTCCACAGTTATCGTGCTGGCGACAGTGGCAGAAGGTAAGGTTTCTCTGATTGCGGGCGTCTCTAAGGATGTGACCGACCGCGTAAAAGCAGGGGAACTGATTGGTATGGTCGCCCAGCAGGTGGGCGGTAAGGGTGGCGGTCGTCCGGACATGGCGCAAGCCGGTGGTACGGATGCGGCGGCACTTCCTGCGGCATTGGCCAGTGTTGAAAGCTGGGTGAGCGCGAAACTGTAATAACTACAAAGCACAAGCAGACGCCATAGCGGTAACGTTATGGCGTCTTGTTCACTGCGCTATCGATAACGATAAAGTCAGGTTGAGTTTGTGTATATCGGCTAAACTTACGTTTAACAGAATGTGATGCCGTGACTGCTTACACTTTACGTGTTTGTCATCGCTTACTTTTTGGCGTTATATGATGGATAATGCCGGGATACAAGAGACCCGACTCTTTTAATCTTTCAAGGAGCAAAGAATGCTGATTCTGACTCGTCGAGTTGGTGAGACCCTCATGATTGGGGATGAGGTCACCGTGACAGTTTTAGGGGTAAAGGGTAACCAGGTACGTATTGGTGTAAACGCTCCTAAAGAAGTATCTGTCCACCGTGAAGAGATCTACCAGCGTATCCAGGCTGAAAAATCCCAGCAGTCCAGTTTCTGTTATTGTCGCGTCTCGCTGTCGGGCGAGACGCAACCTCTCCCGCCATTTTTCCTGCTCAAGTTACCGTTTAATTTCAATCGCTCTATTTTTAACCACTCTCTTACCCTTAACTCGCCTCAACATCACTATTCTGTCATCAGTTTTCTGAGAAGATGCCTGCAAAATCCGCTTATAAAACACCCTCTTTGCAGCTTTTGCATGCGAATTGCGTGTGATTTGTGCAAACGATAAAAGCTTTTGGAAAATTGTTTGACTTATAAGTCCCAGAAAGTAATATATGCGCCACGCAGCGACGAGAAGCTCTTAACGAGTTACTCGAAGCACTCGAAAGAGGCGTTGTGTGGTGAGGTGGCCGAGAGGCTGAAGGCGCTCCCCTGCTAAGGGAGTATGCGGTCAAAAGCTGCATCCGGGGTTCGAATCCCCGCCTCACCGCCATTTTGCATCCGTAGCTCAGCTGGATAGAGTACTCGGCTACGAACCGAGCGGTCGGAGGTTCGAATCCTCCCGGATGCACCATCTATTACTTCATATTGCTTTCGAAGTGATATGAATATCGAGTAGTACAATAGTAAATCCCGATGCATCCGTAGCTCAGCTGGATAGAGTACTCGGCTACGAACCGAGCGGTCGGAGGTTCGAATCCTCCCGGATGCACCATCTTCTCCGAGATAACAGCAAGGCTGTTGTTTCAAGGTCTGCGGGTTAGCCGCAAGCACCAGGGAAGATAACGTTGCTTAGCAACGGCCCGAAGGGCGAGGCGCAGCCGAGTAATCCTCCCGGATGCACCATCTTCTTTTCTGTACCACTCTCTTTCTCCCTGGTTATTCCTTCGACGTTCCGTCAGCAATCATTTCTCTTTGAGCGACAAAAACCACCGTTTACGATAAAGTAATGCTTTGTTAATCGTTTAGCGAGAGCACGATGTACGCACAGTATGACGGTTTGATCTTCGATATGGATGGCACTCTCCTGGATACCGAACCCACGCATCGTCAAGCCTGGACTGATGTCCTTGCTCGTTACGGTATGCGTTTCGATCTTCAGGCGATGATCGCCCTCAACGGAGCCCCAACCTGGCGTATAGCGCAGGCCGTGATTGAACGTAATCATGCCGATCTCGACCCGCACCTTCTGGCCCGTGAAAAAACCGATGGGGTAAAAGCGATGCTTTTAGATACCGTGCGCCCGTTACCGTTAATTGACGTCGTAAAAGCATGGCACGGGCGTCGCCCTATGTCCGTTGGCACGGGCAGTGAAAGCGCTATTGCGGAAGCGCTGCTCACCCATCTTGGCCTGCGCCATTATTTCTCTGCGGTGGTTGCCGCCGATCATGTTCAAAATCACAAGCCCGCACCGGACACTTTCCTGCGTTGTGCAGAACTGATGGGTGTGCCTGCGGTGAAATGTGTTGTGTTCGAAGATGCTGATTTTGGTATTCAGGCCGCGCGCGATGCCGGGATGGATGTTGTGGACGTCCGCTTACTGTGAGTGACGCGCTGTCACTTTTATCATTATTCGCCAGCAGTTTTTTAAGCGCTACGCTCTTGCCGGGAAATTCGGAAGTAGTGCTGGTAGCGATGCTGTTGTCTGGCGTGAGTCAGCCCTGGTTGCTCGTGTTAATAGCAACAATGGGTAATAGCTTTGGAGGGCTGACTAACGTTATTCTTGGGCGTTTCTTTCCGCTGCGTGAAAAATCGCGCTGGCAGGAAAAGGCAGTCGGCTGGCTAAAACGCTATGGCGCTGCCACGCTGTTATTAAGCTGGATGCCTGTAATAGGTGATTTACTGTGCCTGCTGGCGGGATGGATGCGCATCTCCTGGGGGCCAGTGCTCTTTTTTTTGTGCCTTGGCAAGGCGTTGCGCTATGTTCTCGTGGCATGGGCAACACTACAGGGTATGACGTGGTGGCACTAATTGGTGGAATGAATACGCGACCTTCAATCGTCAACCATTACAATTATGCTGAGTAACAATACTTTGACAGGCGGGAGGTCAATTTGATCCCGGACGTATCTCAGGCGCTGGCCTGGCTGGAAAATCACCCTCAGGCACTGAAGGGTATTCAGCGTGGTCTTGAGCGTGAAACGCTGCGCGTTAACGCGGACGGTAGCTTAGCGACAACGGGTCACCCGAAGGCGTTAGGCTCGGCGCTGACACATAAATGGATCACAACCGATTTCGCTGAAGCGCTGCTGGAATTCATCACGCCAGTGGATGGTGATATTGATCATATGCTAACGATTCTGCGCGACATCCATCGCTACACTGCCCGCAATCTGGGTGATGAGCGTATGTGGCCGCTCAGCATGCCGTGCTATATCGAACAAGGCCAGGAGATTGAACTGGCGCAATACGGCACGTCAAATATCGGTCAACTGAAAACGCTCTATCGTGAGGGGCTGAAAAACCGCTACGGTGCGTTGATGCAGACCATTTCTGGCGTGCATTACAATTTCTCTTTACCCATGGCGTTTTGGCAGGCGAAGTGCGGCGAAACGGATAAAGACGCGATCTCCGCGGGCTATTTCCGCCTGATCCGCAACTACTATCGTTTTGGCTGGGTCATTCCGTATCTGTTTGGGGCATCGCCTGCGATATGCTCGTCATTCCTGCAGGGGAAACCGACCACGCTGCCGTTCGAGAAGACAGAGTGTGGAATGTACTATCTCCCGTACGCCACCTCCCTGCGTCTTAGCGATCTGGGTTATACCAATAAGTCGCAAAGCAATCTCGGTATTACGTTTAACGAATTGCACGAATATGTGGCAGGATTGAAGCGGGCGATCAAAACGCCGTCGGAAGAGTACGAGAAAATCGGCCTCGAAAAAGACGGTAAGCGCCTGCAGATCAACAGCAACGTGCTGCAGATTGAAAATGAACTGTACGCGCCTATTCGTCCGAAGCGCGTCACGCGCAGCGGTGAAACCCCGTCGGATGCACTGCAGCGCGGCGGGATTGAATACATAGAAGTGCGCTCGCTGGATATCAACCCGTTCTCACCCATCGGCGTTGATGAGCAGCAGGTTCGCTTCCTGGATCTGTTTATGGTCTGGTGCGTACTGGCGGATGCGCCGGAAATGAGTTCAGAGGAACTGCTCTGTACCCGTACCAATTGGAACCGCGTGATTCTGGAAGGGCGCAAGCCGGGTCTGACGCTGGGTATTGGCTGCGAGACAGCGCAGTTCCCGCTGACGAAAGTGGGTAAGGATCTGTTCCGCGACCTGAAGCGTGTTGCCCGGACCATGGACAGCATTGACGGTGGGGAAGCCTATCAGAACGTGTGCGACCAGCTGGTTGAATCGTTTGATAACCCGGAACTGACGTTCTCAGCGCGTATTCTGCGTTCTATGATTGATCAGGGTATTGGCGGCACCGGGCGTTCGCTCTCTGCGGAATACCGCGAGATGCTGAAGCAGGAGCCGTTAGAGATTCTGAGTGAAGCCGATTTTGTGGCGGAACGAGACGCGTCTGTCGTGCGTCAGAAAGAGGTTGAAGCGGCGGATACGGAGTCGTTTGAGGCGTTTCTGGCGAAACAGGCTTAACAGAAAAGAAAAAGGCCACATCGCTGTGGCCAAAATATACATCTCTGAATTCAGGGATGATGATAACAAATGCGCGTCTTTCATATACTCAGACGTGCATTTTGTAGAAGAGTTCAGTTTATTTTAAAAAAAATCACTATCGGAGGTGACGTATGCCGTTATTAGATAGCTTTACTGTCGACCATACCCGTATGGAAGCACCTGCAGTACGTGTGGCGAAGACCATGCACACCCCGCACGGCGACACGATCACCGTATTCGATCTGCGCTTCTGCGTGCCCAACAAAGAAGTGATGCCAGAGAAAGGCATTCACACCCTGGAGCACCTGTTTGCCGGGTTTATGCGTGACCACCTGAACGGTAATGGCGTTGAGATCATCGATATCTCTCCGATGGGTTGCCGTACCGGTTTCTACATGAGCCTGATTGGTCAGCCTGAAGAGAAACGCGTCGCGGATGCCTGGAAAGCGGCAATGGAAGATGTGCTGAAGGTGAAAGAGCAGAACCAGATCCCTGAGCTGAACGTATATCAGTGCGGAACTTACCAGATGCACTCTCTGGAAGAAGCCCAGGAGATCGCGCGTCATATCATCGAGCGTGACGTTCGCGTAAACAGCAACGAAGAGCTGGCGCTGCCAAAAGAAAAACTGCAGGAACTGCACATCTAGTGCACCTTTTCCCTCTCCCTCAGGGAGAGGGTAGGGTGAGGGGTGTTTAACCTCATGACCACAACCTCAACCTTCTCCTTTACCCATCGCCCACTTGTTCCTTATGCCCATGATTACCTTCATGGCGACAGCGAGCCGTGGCATCAGCACGACTGCGCGCAATTGCTGCACACCCTGAGTGGGGTGGTGAGAGTCGATACCGCATCAGGTTGTTGGGTGGTGCCGCCCGGACGCGGCGTCTGGCTACCCGCGGGCACTCCGCACTCTTTGCGTATTACCGGCAATGTTGCGGCGCGTACGCTGTTTATCGATCCCCTGGCGCGAGCCGATCTTCCGGCAACCTGTCAGATAGTCCAGATCTCCGGTCTGTTACGCGAACTTATCCTCACCTCGCTGACGCTTGAGGCGTCCTACTCGCCTGGCAGTCGTGATGAGCGCGTATATGAGCTCATTCTGGATGAAATCCGCACGTTGCGGGTGCTGCCGTTTCACCTGCCTGAGCCGGAAAGCGAGCCGTTGCGTACCCTTTGCCAGCAGATCCGGCTGTTGCCGGGGGAAAGCTGGGGCAGCATGCAGGCCGCAAACACGCTTGGTATGAGTGAACGCACGATGAACCGCCATTTTAAGCAGCAGACGGGGTTAAGCTACGGTGAGTGGCTAAGAAGGGCGCGCCTGCTGGAAGCGTTGCTGCGCCTGGGACAAGGTCAGCCAGTGCTACGCGTGGCGCTGGATCTGGGCTACGGCAGCCACAGTGCCTTTACGGCGATGTTTCGCCGGGTGATGGGGATATCACCCAGCGATTATTTCAAAGACAGCTAGCTGACAGCATTGAACAGGGCCTGAAGAGACGCGCGGGCCACGTCGCTGTCAATGCCGACGCCCCAGCGGCTGCTACCATCCTGAAACAGACAGCGGATATACGCCACCGAGCGGCTGTCGCTGCGCTCCCCAAGCGTATGTTCGTGATAGTCCTTAATCACAAACGGGGTCGTGACCCAGCGGCTTATACCATTGGCCGCCGCGGATAACAGCCCGTTGCCTTGCCCCTCCAGCTGGCGCATCCCGCCCTGCGTCGTGACGCTTGCCGTCAGATGTAACTGCCCGTCCTGCTGGCTGTCGCTACGGTAAGCGTGCAGGGCAAAGTCCGGCGTCTCTACCAGCCCATAACGTGTGCGGAACAGTTGCCACAGCGCATGCTGCGTCATCTCTTTACCGTGCTGGTCGGTTTCCTGCTGTACGTGCTGGCTAAAGTCCTGCTGCAGGGCGCGGGGTAATTTCAGACCATGGTTTTGTTCAATAAGCCACGCGCTGCCGCTTTTTCCTGACTGGCTGTTAACCCGGATCACCGCTTCGTAGGTGCAACCAATATCCTGTGGGTCAACCGGCAGATAGGGCATCTCCCAGCGTTCGTCAGGCTTGCGGGCATCAAAGCCTTTCTTGATGGCATCCTGATGCGAACCTGAAAATGCGGTATACGCCAGCCGTCCTGCCCACGGATGTCGCGGATGCACCGGCAGCTGGTTGCAGGTTTCTACCACCTCCACCACGTGATTCATGTCGCTAAAGTCCAGATTCGGGCTAATCCCCTGGCTGTAGAGGTTCATCGCCAGCGTGACCAGGCAGACGTTACCGGTTCGTTCGCCGTTCCCAAACAGACACCCTTCGACACGGTCTGCACCGGCCATCAGGGCCAGCTCCGCGCTGGCGACACCGGTGCCGCGGTCGTTATGCGGATGGACGCTGATGCAGACATCACTGCGGCGGCTGAAATGACGGCAGAAATACTCAATCTGATCGGCATACACATTCGGTGTACTGACCTCAACGGTGGCCGGTAAGTTGATCACCATCGGGCGTTCGGCGCACGGCTGCCAGATGTCCGCCACGGCTTCGCAAATCTCCAGCGCAAAGTCCGGCTCGGTAAAGCAGAAAGTTTCCGGAGAGTATTCGTATTGCCAGCGGGTGGCGGGATTCTCTTCGCACAGCGTGCGGATAAGACGCGTGGAACGGGTCGCCAGCTCAACGATTTGCGCTTTCTCCATGCCGAACACCAGGCGGCGGAACAGCGGGGCGGTGGCGTTATACAGGTGTACCGTGGCCTGCTTCGCCCCGCGCAGCGACGCAAAGGTACGCAGGATAAGGTCTTCACGCGCCTGGGTTAATACCTGAATGGTGACGTCATCCGGAATGCGGTTTTCGTCGATCAACTGACGCACAAAATTGAAGTCCGTCTGCGAGGCGGAGGGGAAAGCGACTTCGATTTCTTTGAATCCGCAACGCAGTAACAACGCCCAGAACTGCAGTTTGCGGTTGCTGTCCATCGGCTCGGCAAGGGCCTGATTACCGTCGCGTAAATCGGTGGAAAGCCAGCGTGGCGCCTGCGTGAGGCGTTGCTCAGGCCAGCGGCGATCGGGCAGGGAAATAGCAGGTTGAGGTTGGTATTTGTCGGAAGGTGTTTTCAGCATGGTGCGCTCCTGTTGTCTTTTCACTATCGTGAATCGATTTCAGGAGCGCTGCTTTATCGTTACTGACAATCGCTGTCGCGATCTGGACACCGCACGTTAGTGCGCACCGCCGCCACCGCCTCCGGCGCCAAACGGTGGTCGGGCAAACCATACCAGTCCCAGCAGGATGATAAAGATCCCCGCCGATATCCAGAATATCTCGTTTGCCGAGATAATCAGGCCCTGGTTGGTGATCTGCTGGGCGATCCAGCCGGACGCCTGCTGCTCCGTCATTCCCATTCCCTGAAGCTGACTGTACATCTGCTGCGAGTTAGGGTTGAACGGGTTCACCGCTTCGGTCAATTGCGCATGGTGCATCGACTCGCGGTTGGTCCAAAGGGTCGTGGTGATCGACGTCCCGATGGAGCCTGCCAGCGTACGCGTAAAGTTCGACAGGCTTGATGCCGCCGCCATGCGCTCAGGCGGCAAGCCGGAAAGCGTAATGGTCGTCAGCGGCATAAAGAAGCACGCCACGGCGAAGCCCTGAATGAACTGCGGCCACGCGGACGCGCCAAAGTCCATGCCCGGCTCGAACGTATACGCGCGCCAGTAGAAGCACACCGCGTACATAATAAAGCTGAAGGTCACCAGCCTGCGCATGTCGAGCTTGTGAGCGAAGCGGCCGATAATCGGCGACAGCAGGACCGGAATTAACCCCACTGGCGCAGAAGCCAAACCTGCCCAGGTTGCGGTGTAGCCATATACCTCCTGCAACAGCTGCGGCAGCAGAACGATTGCGCCGAAGTAGAGCATGTAGGCCAGGCTGATACACAGGCAGCCGATGGTGAAGTTTCGCGACTTAAACAGCGAGAGATCGACGATTGGGTTATCGTCCGTCAGCTCCCAGACGATCAGGAAGCTCAGCGATATCACCGCCACAACGGTCAGGATGATAATCTCTGTCGAGTTAAACCAGTCCAGCTCTTTACCCTGATCGAGCATCACCTGCAGGCTACCGATCCCGACCACCAGCAGCGCCAGACCAATGGCGTCAATTCGCCGCTGCTCTGTTCGGGTTTCGCGACCGCGCAGCGTTTGCAGGGTCAGCATCACCACCAGCGCACCAATTGGCACGTTGATGAAGAAGATCCAGCCCCAGTGGTAGTTGTCGCTGATATAGCCGCCGAGGATAGGCCCGCAAATCGGTGCGACAATCACCGTCATTGACCACAGCGCCAGCGCGATAGAGCGCTTAGCGGGCGGATAGTTGTTCAGCAGCAAACTCTGCGACAGCGGAATCAGCGGCCCGGCCACAATCCCCTGAATGACGCGGAAGATGATCAGCATCGTCAGGCTGTTGGACATGCCGCACGCCCAGGAGGCGAGCACGAACAATACCGTTGACCACAGGAACAGCTTTACTTCACCGACGCGCTTCGCCAGCCAGCCGGTGATAGGGATGGAGATGGCGTTTGCCACCCCAAACGAGGTAATGACCCAGGTCCCCTGGCTCAGTGACGAGCCAAGGTTACCGGCGATGGTCGGGATCGCCACGTTTGCGATGGTAGAGTCCAGCACCTGCATGAATGTCGCCAGCGACAGCGCAATGGTCATGATAACCAGTTGCGCCCCCTCCAGCGGTTTTTGCGGCTTTTGCTGTTGCATAACGCTCACCTTCGGATTAACCGGCGTTTGCCTTCACGATGTCATCGATCAGTTTATTGACCGGATCGAGGCTAATTTCACGGGCGTTACTTTCATAAGCCGGGGTGCTGCGCACCTGACTTGCCAGGATCTGACCATCGCGGTTGGCGGTATCAACCGTTACCAGCGTAGAAAGGCCAATACGCAGCGGATGGTCCGCCAGCTGTTTTGCATCCAGTTCAATACGTACAGGCAAGCGCTGAACCACTTTGATCCAGTTCCCGGTGGCGTTTTGCGCTGGCAACAGGGAGAAGGCACTGCCGGTCCCCATATCCAGGCCGACCACTTTCCCGGTGTACTTCACGTCATCACCGTAAATATCGCTGATCACCGTCGCGGTCTGGCCGATACGCATATGGGCAAGCTGCGTCTCTTTAAAGTTCGCATCAACCCACAGGTTGTCCGCCGGAACGACCGCCATCAGCGGCGTGGTTGGGCTAATTTGGGCGCCAGGCTGGACGGAACGACGAGAGACGTAGCCGGTCATCGGGCTGACAATTTTAGTACGCTGCAGGGCAAGCCACGCGTTGCGCACGTCGGTGGCAGCCTGTTGCACGGCAGGCTGGTTTTCCAGGCTAGTGCCCAGCACCATCGCCTGGTTGGCGTTGTACTGTTGAATCGCCACGTCCAGCTGCGCCTGTGCGCTGGCAACGGCATCACGCGCGTGCTGCAGCTCTTCACGGCCAATCAGGTTGGCAGTGCCGAGGGGAACGCGACGGTTCAGGTCGCTCTGCGCCTGCGCCAATGCGGTTTTCTGCACGTCGATGTTGGCCTGCAGCTGCTTGCTGTTGATCATCAGCTGGCGGGTCTGACGGACGCTGGAGGCCAGCGCGGTCTGGGCTTTTTCAAAAGCCTGTTGGGCGTCGGTCGGATCGAGCGTGACCAATACATCCCCTTTTTGCACAAAATCGGTGTTATCAGCCCAGACTTTCGTCACGCTGCCCGATACCTGCGCCATAATTTGTACCTGGTTCCCTGCCACGTATGCATCGTCTGTCTCTTCAGCATGACGCAATACTAAAAACCAATAGATCCCATATGCCACGGCAATAATAATAAAGAGCAATGTCAGTACAATAAGGGCGCTTTTGCGTTTGCCCTTTTTATTGACCGGTTGCTGCGGGGTAGTGCTCTCCGCATTTGCGCTCATTGTTGTTCTCCACGATCTTCTTATTTTCACATCGGCTGAGCCGAGCTGTTGTCAGAAAGGCCAGCAGTGTGACGTGCTGGCCTGTCGGTTTTCTTATGAGTCTGGGATTGTTGAGCGTGTTGTCGCGTTAGCGCAGCGCCTCTAGAACTGCGCCGTCTTCATCCATCTGGTCCAGACGGGTCAGCAGCTTGCGAGTAATGTGCTCAAGCTGGTCGCGCTCGGTGGTGCTGAGGGCAGACCACAGTTGATGCAGGCAATTATGCTGAGGTGGCAGCACCTCACGCAGGAATTGGTGACCTTTGTCGGTCAGCTGCAGATGCAGGCAGCGGCGATCGTTATCGCTTTCACGGCGTTCAATCCAGCCGCGTTTTTCCAGTTCATCGGCAATACGGGTGGCATTAGTACGGGATGAACCCAGCGCGCAGCTCAGCTCTGACGGCTGAATGCTGTGATTTTCCTGAGACTCCAGCGTAATTAACGCCATAAACAACGTCTCGTTAATCCCTTGAGCTTTCAGCATTTTATTACGATTTTCCAGTAGCTTACCCTGCATGTGCATGCACAGGCGGGTCAGCAGGATCTCCTGATACGGGAAGTCCTCATGACGACTGGCGCGGAATTTAAGCATTTGTTCAATGGGCGTAAACGAACTATCCATTTGGGCATAACCTCATTAATTACAGCCGATATAGTAACGATAGTGACAAATAATGTAAATGAATTATTTGTGCGGTTATATCCGCCAAACTTATGTCACCATCAGAAAGCGCCGGGTAAGTCCGTGACCCGGTGAGCACAGAGAGCGTTGGGAGTGAACCCGCGGAAGAGAGGATGTGAGGACGGGGGTCTGAACTATTCATGCCGATAGAAAATATGTCACCCACATTAAAATTTCTGGGATAAATGATTACGTTTACATTAACAGACTGCAGGGCCCCTTTCCACCCAAAGAGGCCCAAAGCAATGTAAAACTTAGTTAATTACGTCCTGGCGATGGTACCCACGCCACCATACTAGCAGATTCAGCGCGGCGACGATTGCCCCTATCCCACACACGCCTGACCAACCGGCATGCTGCCACGCCGAGGCTGAAATTAACGAACCCGCTGCGCCGCCAATAAAATAGCTGGTCATGTATCCGGCCGTGAGGCGGTTACGCGCCTCTGGCTTCACGCGGTAGATGACGGTCTGGTTAGTGATATGCACGCCCTGCACGGTGAGGTCGAGTACCAGAATACCGACGATCAGCGCCAGTACAGAGGTATGTCCATACCAGATGGCTGCCCAGGAGAGCAGGAGCAGAACCAGCCCGGCAGAGGTCGTCAGATGGGATTTGCCTTTATCCGCCAGTCCGCCCGCCGGACGCGCGCCCAGGGCTCCCGCAGCGCCCGCCAGACCAAACAGACCAATCACCGCTTCGGAATAATTGAACGGCGGCGCGGCCAGCAGAAACGCCATTGAGGTCCATAAGATGCTGAAGTTGGCGAAGGTCAAACAGCCCAGCAACGCACGTGTACGCAGCAGTTTATCGTGTGTGAAGAGGCTGAAAACGGAGGCGAGAAGCTGCGGATAATTAAGGTGATTTTCCTGCTTCACCTTTGGCAGCCCGCGCCACAGGGCAAGCGCCATCACGGCCATCAGTACGCTCGCCACCCAATACACGGTACGCCAGCCACCAAGACTCGCCAGCAGCCCGGCGACGGTCCGCGCCAGCAAAATCCCCAGCAACAGGCCGCTCATGATTGTTCCCACCACCTTGCCGCGCTTTTCCGGTGATGCGAGAGTGGCGGCGAGCGGAACCAGAATCTGCGCCACGACGGAGAACAGACCCGTTAACGCGGTGCCGATAATCATCATCGTTAACGAGTGGCTGCTGGCGGTGATCAGCATCCCGCCAGCGGCCAGCAAGGTCATGGAGACAATCAGCATCCGACGTTCAAACATATCGCCCAGCGGCACGAGGAAAAGCAGCCCGGCGGCATAGCCAAGCTGCGCGGCGGTGACAATAAAGCCAGCTGAGCTGGCAGAAAGGTTAAATGCGCGGGCGATGGTATCAAGCAGTGGCTGCGCGTAGTAGTTACTGGCGACGGCCAGACCCGTTGCCACGGACATTAAAAGGATGAGTGCCGGGCTAAGCCCTTGAGTTGTTTTAGTCATCAGGTTCAGGAATCGTGAGTTAAGTGATTATTTTTCCGTGAACCATAATAGCGAATGATTGTGAATGTGGTGGGATTGTTACGTGCTGGATTGTGCGGTTTAGGGGAGTTAACCCTCTCCCGTGGGGAGAGGGCAGGTCTGAAGGGCTCTTATGACTTCTGCGCGTCCATCGCTTCTTTTACCCAACCATCAAACTGCTGCTGGTGGGCTTTGATCCAGCCATCCACGTGGCCTTTGATGTCAGCTTCGGACGATTTCCCCGCGTGCATCATTGCGTTCTGGGCATTGATGTCCGCCAGAGGCAGTTTCATCACCGAGAACAGCTTCGCTGCCGCCGGGTTTTTCTCAGCCCAGGTTTTGTTAGCAACGATATGCATCGTGTTTACCGGGAAGCCATAGTTCATGCCGTTTGGCAGTTTGGTGTCGATATCTTTCTGCTCGCCCGGCAGGGAAGAGAAGGGCACCTGCAGCCACACCACGTCTTTCCCCGGCTTCAGCACGTCGCTCACCCAGTACGGTGTCCAGGTGTAATAGATGACCGGTTTACCCTCTTTGAAGCGGGCAATGGTGTCGGCCATCATCGCCGAGTAGTTACCGTGGCTGACGTCGACCGTTTTCGCCAGGTCAAAGGCTTTGTTCTGGTGATTAATCACCGCCTCACAGCCCCAGCCCGGCGAGCAGCCCATCATGTCAGCTTTGCCGTCACCGTTGGTGTCGAACAGTTTGGCAATCTTCGGATCTTTCAGCTGCTCGATATTGGTGATGTGGTACTGGTCGGCTGTTTTCTTGTCGATCAGATACCCCTGCGCTGCGCCGGTCACGAAGGTGCCTTCGCGGTAGAATTTCTTATCCCCGCCGGCGGCGGCATACATGTCGTCGTGCAGCGGCTGCCAGTTGACGGCGGTAAAGGTGGCATCACCGGAGGCAATCGAGGTGTAGCCCACGTTGTAATCCACTTCACTTGGGGTGTTGACCGTATAGCCCAGTTTTTCCAGCGCGCGGCTGACTAACAGCGTCTGGAAGGTCTCTTCTGAAATGGTGCTTTGCACCGGTTGCACGGTAATGCCTTTGCCCGGCAGGTCTGCTGCAAACGTGCTGGTGGAGACAAGGGTGGCAAACGCTGTGGCAAAAAGTACGCGATGTCGCATCGTTGTTCCTTATTTTCTGAATGGGCGGGTGATTAACCCGACAGGGCCGGTGCTATACCAGCGACGGTTGCCGCGACTGCGTGAATCACGACCGACAGCCTGCGTCAGGCGGTCAAGGATAATGGCGAGGATCACAATGCCGACGCCGCCCACGGTGGCCAGTCCCATATCAAGACGACCAATGCCGCGCAGCACCATCTGACCCAGCCCGCCGACGGCGATCATTGAGGCAATTACTACCATGGAGAGGGCCAGCATCAGCGTCTGGTTGACACCCGCCATGATGGTTGGCATCGCCAGCGGAAGCTGAACTTTAAACAGCATCTGGCGCGGGCTGGCACCAAATGAACGCGACGCCTCGATAAGATCGGCCGGTACCTGGTTAATCCCGAGTATCGTCAGACGAATGACCGGCGGCAGGGCGAAGATAATGGTCACCACGACGCCCGGCACGTTGCCGATACCAAACAGCATCACGATCGGCACCAGGTAGACAAACGCGGGGGTGGTCTGCATCGCATCCAGCAGCGGACGAATAATCTTCGCCGCCCGCGGACTGCGCGCCAGCCAGATCCCCATCGGCAGGCCGATAGCGACGCAGAAGAGCAGGGCGGTGAGCACCAGCGCTAAGGTGATCATTGCCTGTGACCAGGCGCCAATCGCGCCGATGGCAATCAGTGAGATCAGCGTGGCGACACCCATGCCGGCGCTGCCAAACTGCCAGGCAATCAGGGAGAAGAGCACAATAGCGACCGGCGCGGGCATGCCGAGCATCAGCTGCTGGAAACCGTTCAGGATGTAATCCACCGGTACGCGGATCCCCTGGAAGACCGGACGGAAGTGAGTCACTACCCAGTCGATCCCCTCCGTGACCCAGCTATCCAGCGGGATCAGCGTTTTATGAAACGGATCCATAATATTGAAGTGCTCTGGCGCAGGGGCCGGTGCACTGTTGAGCCAGTCCGCCGCGCCGCCATCGGTTGGCGCAGGCGTGGAAGACCCCCACGCATCGGCAGATTGAGCAGCGCTGTCCGCCGCCTCGGTGGTTCCCCACGGGTTAGATTGATCAGCCATTGTTTGTCCCCTCGCGATCTAAAGCCTGCAGCAACATGCGTTTTGAGATGATGCCGACGTACTGTTGTTCCTCACTGACTACCGGTACGGCACACGGGGCCTGACCAACGTGAGAGAGCAGCTCGCTGAGCGGCGTTTCGGCGTCCACGGCAAGCGGGGAGTCGATAACCGCCGCATCAATGCCCTGATTTTCGCTGAGTGCGGTTTTCAGGGAGTCGATGGAAACAATGCCAACAAATTTATTACCGCGTTCGATCAGATAACCGTATTCCCGATCTTCATCCTGCAACAGTTTCAGTGCAGAGCGCGGACCAAAGCCCGGTGTTTTGCGGATAAGACCGTTCGGTGAACGACGGGCGATATCTTTCGCACTAAAGACCTGACTAATATCCACGCCGCGGAAGAAGGTGCGCACATAATCATTGGCCGGATTATTCAGAATTTCATCCGGCGTGCCGACCTGCACCACTTCACCATTTTGCATAATGGCAATACGGTCACCAATACGCATGGCTTCATCAAGATCGTGGGAAATAAAAACAATAGTACGTTGATGTTTAGCCTGTAATTTTACCAGTTCATCCTGCATCTCGGTGCGAATTAATGGATCGAGTGCCGAGAAGGCTTCATCCATTAATAAAATGTCTGGGTTAATGGCTAATGCGCGGGCTAATCCGACACGCTGGCGCATCCCGCCGGAAAGCTCATCCGGGTAGGCATGTGCATAATTCTCGAGGCCCACCTGACGTAATGCATCCAGCGCTTTTTCCTGACGTTCATTAGCGGTAACGCCCGCTAATTCCATGCCAAAGGCGGCATTATCCAGCACCGTCATATGCGGCATCAGCGCAAATGACTGGAACACCATTGCAATCTTCTTTCTGCGCACCTCGCGAAGTTCAGCCTCTGATATTCTGGCGATATCAATGCCATCAATCAGTACCTGTCCACGGGTGGGTTCAATCAGGCGATTGAGAAGGCGAACCATAGTGGATTTACCCGAACCGGATAACCCCATGATGACAAAAATCTCGCCTTCTTCAATGGCCAGACTGGCGTCTTTAACGCCAAGCGACAGCCCGGTTTTTTCCAGAATTTGCTCTTTTGAAAGGCCTTTCTCAATATATTTGAATGCGCGCTGAGGATGCTCGCCAAATACTTTATAAAGATTTTTCACTTCTAATTTAATTGCCATGCAATAGAGAGTGTCCTGTTATTTGTTTATGTCGATATCATTACCATGGTAAATAGTTAACTGGCATTACCCTAACATACTGAGAATCTGAGACAACCCTGGGTTTGCTTATGGCAGGAATTTTGCCGTAAGCGAAACAGCTGAATTTCCCATGAGTAAAGGGCTGAGCGTGGTTTGAATTTTTCTGAATTTTTTGCTTTTGCACAGCGAAATTTCGCCTGAATCGGAGTGATTCAGGCGAATATGAACGGGGAATTACAGTGTAGTTGCCCGTGAAATATTAGGGAGGAAATTGTTAGATTTATATTAAATTAATGAACGTTAATCCGCTCATTAAAAATCCCAGTCCTCATCTTCGGTCTCCACCGCTTTGCCCATCACATACGACGAACCAGACCCGGAGAAGAAATCGTGGTTTTCATCGGCGTTGGGTGACAGTGCCGCCAGGATCGCCGGGTTTACGTCGGCCATTTCCGGCGGGAAAAGCGCTTCGTAGCCGAGATTCATCAGCGCTTTGTTGGCGTTGTAGCAAAGAAACGCTTTTACCTCCTCCTCCCAACCGGTACCGGCGTACAATTCTTCGGTATAACTCAGTTCGTTCTCGTACAAATCCATCAGCAAATCGAGGGCAAAACCTTTTAACGCTTCGCGCTTTTCTTCGCTGACGTTCTCCAGCCCTTTCTGATATTTATAGCCGATGTAGTACCCGTGTACGGCTTCATCACGAATGATGAGGCGAATTAAATCGGCGGTGTTGGTCAGCTTGCCGCGGCTCGACCAGTACATCGGTAACCAGAAGCCCGAATAGAACAGGAAGGATTCCAGAAACACGCTGGCAATTTTCTTCTTCAGCGGTTCGTCGGCCTGATAATACTCCAGCACCAGGCTGGCCTTTCGCTGCAATGGCTCGCTTTCTTCGCTCCAGGTGTACGCCGCGTCCACATCTTTGGTCTGGCACAGCGTCGAAAAAATCGAGCTGTAGGAGCGGGCATGGACCGCCTCCATAAAGCTGATGTTCGACATCACCGACTCTTCGTGAGGCGTCAGCGCGTCGGCCATCAGCGCAGGGGCACCGACGGTATTTTGAATGGTATCCAGCAGCGTCAGACCGGTGAACACACGGATCGTCAGCTGCTGTTCGGCGTGGCTGAGGGTTTGCCAGGCCGGAATATCGTTTGAAAGCGGGACTTTTTCCGGCAGCCAGAAGTTGCTGGTCAGGCGGTTCCACACCTCCAGGTCTTTATCATCCTGAATTTTATTCCAGTTAACGGCACTCACGCGTGACAGTTTCATCCTTTCTCCTTACAGCGCGCAGGACACGCAGCCTTCAATTTCGGTGCCTTCCAGCGCACGCTGGCGCAGGCGAATGTAGTAGAGGGTTTTGATCCCTCTCTTCCAGGCGTAAATCTGCGCCCGGTTGATGTCACGCGTGGTGGCGGTGTCCGGGAAGAACAGCGTCAGCGACAGCCCCTGATCCACGTGTTTTGTCGCCTCGGCGTAGGTATCAATAATTTTCTCAGGGCCAATCTCATACGCGTCCTGATACAGGGCCAGATTGTCGTTGGTCATAAACGGGGCAGGGTAGTAAACGCGCCCGGTCTTACCTTCCTTGCGGATCTCAATCTTCGACACAATCGGGTGGATACTCGACGTGGCGTGGTTAATGTAAGAGATTGATCCGGTTGGTGGTACGGCCTGCAGATTCTGGTTATAGATGCCGTAACGCATCACATCGTCCCGCAGCTGCTGCCACATCTCGCGGGTAGGCAGGAGAACCCCGGCATCAGCAAACAGCTGGCGCACTTTGTCGGTTTTCGGCTGCCAGTCTCCTTCCAGATATGGCCTGAAGTACTCACCGCTGGCGTAACGCGACTGTTCAAAGCCCGCAAAGCGCTGGTTACGCTCGCGCGCCAGCATCATTGAGGTATGCAGCGCATGCCAGGTAATGGTGTAAAAATAGAGGTTGGTGAAATCCAGTCCTTCCGGGCTACCGTAGGCGATACCTTCCCGCGCCAGATAGCCGTGGAGGTTCATCTGCCCAAGGCCGATGGCGTGCGAGGCGGCATTACCGGCTTCAATGGACGGCACGCTGCGGATGTGGCTCATGTCTGACACCGCGGTCAGCCCGCGAATGGCGGTCTCCACCGTGCGGCCAAAATCGGGGGAATCCATGGTGTGGGCAATATTCAGCGACCCGAGGTTACAGGAGATGTCTTTGCCGATGTCGGCGTAGTCCAGGTTTTCGTCATACGTAGATGCGCTGTTCACCTGCAATATCTCGGAGCAGAGGTTGCTCATATTGATTCGCCCGGCAATCGGGTTCGCACGGTTGACCGTATCTTCATACATGATGTACGGATAGCCGGACTCAAACTGAATTTCGGCCAGCGTTTGGAAGAAATCGCGGGCGTTGATGTACTTCTTACGAATGCGATCGTCGGCCACCAGATCGTGATACAGGGCGCTTATCGCCACATCACCAAACGCTTTCCCGTAAATACGCTCAATGTCGTAGGGCGAGAAGAGCGCCATCTCGGCATTTTCTTTGGCGAGCGCAAAGGTGATATCCGGAATCACCACCCCAAGCGACAGGGTCTTAATGCGGATTTTTTCATCGGCGTTTTCACGTTTGGTATCCAGGAAGCGGAGGATATCCGGATGGTGCGCGTGGAGATAGACCGCCCCCGCGCCCTGACGCGCCCCCAGCTGGTTGGCATACGAGAAAGCATCTTCCAGCATTTTCATGACCGGAATTACGCCGGAGGACTGGTTTTCGATGCGCTTAATTGGCGCACCGGCTTCACGCAGGTTCGACAGCAGAAATGCCACACCGCCGCCGCGTTTAGAGAGCTGCAGCGCCGAATTCACCGCGCGACCAATCGACTCCATATTGTCTTCGATGCGCAGCAGGAAGCAGGAGACCAGCTCGCCGCGCTGGGCTTTTCCGCAATTGAGAAAGGTCGGTGTGGCGGGCTGGAAACGGCCGGAGAGCATCTCATCCATCAGGCGTTCTGCCAGCGTTTCATCGCCCTGCGCGAGCGTCAGGGCAACCATCACCACGCGGTCCTCGAAGCTTTCAAGATAGCGTTTGCCGTCGAACGTTTTCAGGGTATAGCTGGTGTAAAACTTCCATGCGCCAAGAAACGTCTGGAAACGAAAACCGCGGATATGGGCCTGCCCGAACAGCGTCTCCACAAAGGCACGATCGTACCGGGCCAGCACGCGCTCTTCGTAATAGCCTTCCTTGACCAGATAATCGAGACGTTCATTCTGGCTTGCAAAGGTCATGCTGTTGGGGCGGACGTGGGTGGCGATAAATGCCTCCACCGCCTCATGATCTTTGCCAAACTGAATGTGCCCCTCACGGTCATAGAGGTTCAGCATTGCGTTTAATGCGTGGTAATCCGGTGTCGCCTGAATTACACGTTCTGCGGTTGTCGTTGCCAAAATTCGTTCACTCCTTTACGCACGTTTTCTACGTCCTGCTGTGTCCCCATCAGTTCAAAACGATAGAGATACGGCACGCCGCATTTTTGAGAAATGACATCCCCGGCACGGCCAAAGGCATCGCCGAAATTGCGATTGCCCGCCGCGATAACGCCGCGAATAAGCTGTCGGTTGTGGGGATCGTTGAGAAAGCGGATCACCTGGCGAGGCACGGCCCCCGCGGTGCCACCTCCACCATAGCTCGGGACCACCAGAATGTAGGGTTCGTCTACCCGGATCCGTTCCCGCTCATTAAGCGGGATACGTATCGCAGGCAGCCCGACGCGCTCAATAAAGCGGAGCGTGTTTTCCGAGCTGCTGGAGAAGTAGACCAGCCCACTCATGCACTGGCGGCCTGGGCGGCGAGGCGGTTAATCATGTCGGGGCGAAAGCCGGACCAGCTGGTCTCCCCGGCGACGACGACCGGCAGCTGGCGAAAACCTTGCGCCCGCAGGGTATCGGCAGCTTCGGGCTGCAGGTCAATGTTCACCATCTCAAAGGCCACTCCACGGCTTTCCATTGCACGTTTTGTCGCGTGGCACTGAACACAATCGTTACGAGTGTAAATAATAATGCTCATGATTCGTATTTCCATTTAAAATGAGGGAGCGGCGCGAATCATCGCGTCAGGTTGTGTGTATCTTGCTAAAGGGAATACTAGATGTAGTTGTCGTAAGATTCAACCATACAAGATATGGGAATTTCAGATTGATATGGCTCCGATGATGAGCACAGCGGGGCAGGGCGGGCTGTACGGCTTTTTCAGGCGCGCAGGCAAAGAAAAGCCCCGGGGGCTGACGCGACCGGGGCGGATACGGACAGGTTGAGACGACTATTTGCGCAGGCTAAGCAGCGCCCCCACGAAGATACCCACCGCGGCTACCGTACCAAGCGTACAGAGGGGTTTTTCGCGAACGAAGGTATTGGCGCAGCTGATGGCATCGCAGGCAGCCTGCGTGGTGCGCGAACGCCCATTCATGCGGGCGCGGGTTTCACGTAGCAAAGACTGAGCCTTACGTTTTGCGGCATCCGCTTCGTCCTTCGCACCGGAACCCCAGGATTTCAGCACTTCTTCCAGCGAGTCCGCTAATTGGCTGACATCGTTACGAATATCCTGCGTGTCGTCGTTAATATCGTTTCGGTTCGGTCTGTTAAACATACGATCCTCCGTAATTTTGCGTTCCCGTTTAGTTTAGTCCAGAAATTTAATATCTGAAGCGCGTCACGCGTTATCTGGCAGTTTATGGAATATTCTGAAAGCCCTGCTAATGCTGAATACTGTAAGGTTGCCGGGCAGGAAAAGATAACGAGGAAAAGATATGTATTTACGACCTGATGAGGTGGCGCGCGTTCTTGAAAAAGAGGGATTCACCATGGATGAGGTGACATCAAAAGCGTATGGATATCGCCGTGGCGAGAATTATGTTTACGTTAATCGTGAAGCAAGAATGGGACGTACCGCTCTCATTATTCACCCGACGCTGAAAGACAGAAGTTTGTCATTTGCTGAGCCTGCCTCGGATATTAAAACCTGCGATCATTATCAGCAATTCCCACTGTATTTAGGTGGTGAAACGCATGAACATTATGGTATTCCGCATGGCTTCAGTTCGCGTATGGCGCTGGAGCGGTTTTTGAAGGGACTGTTTGGCGACGTACAGTAAATCTGCGACTGGCATTCGCCAGTCGCCTCACATCATGCTTTGGCCTGGCTGTACTGGCTGACCTTAAACAGGCGGCGACAGTAGTCGAGAAAATAGCCATACACCGCACCCATCAACATTGAAATCACGATATTTGAACTGACCGCTGCGACGATTTGATGCCAGTCTGCGCCCACTGTCAGCAGAATAGCCACGTAAACCGGAGACTGGAACGTCACGTATGCCAGAACGTCGGCGAGGTTTTTCACCCACCCTGACGGGCTAATACGACGCGCAAAGCGCATGACCGCATCGCGGTATAATCCGTAAGGCCACGCAATAATAATGTTGACCGGAATTGCCACCAGACGAGAAGAAAGTGACTGCTCAAAGGACATTCCGGAGAGGAAAATTTCGATCAGCATGTTCACGACGGAACAGTAAACAACCATCGCGAAGGTATCCGCTACCGCATGGCGCAGGCGAGATTGCGGTGAGAACATGTCTGAACTCCTTGAGAAGAACACAATAGAAACGATTTTCCCTCAGCGGTTAGTGCTTTAGGTTGGTTTGTCAGGCATGTATAGCGTATATCTCTGCCTTTGAACTAACAACTAGTTATTAATTTTTATTTAGTCGCATTTTGTCCACAAAATTCTCTAAAATTGCGTGTTTTTTGTTCGGTTCGTTATGATCTGTCCCAGTCGTCAGTTTTTGTATGTAAATCAATCTGTTGATCTTGAGCGTGTCGAAGCGAACGTTCTGCCCGAACGACGGCAGTGCGGCATGCTTTGATTTGGATTAAATCTAACCGTTTATACTGAGATAAAGATTGAATCCGGCGGTATCGACAGTTATCCGCCGATATTATTAAACGCGATATTTTAAAACATTTACATTTTTAGCAAGACGTGCCCGCGGGTAGATATTCCAGGCGAAATGAATTATTCTCTTGTCGATTTTTCGATTTACCCTAAAGAAAAGGTTTTCAAATATATGTCTTTGACGTTACAGAATCTTAATAATATCCGAACTCTGCGTGCGATGGCGCGTGAATTATCCCTGGACGTTCTTGAAGAAATGCTGGAAAAAGTCAGGGTCGTTGCTGAAGAGAAACGGAGTGAGCTGGCGGAATTAGAGCAACAACGCGCTGAGCAGCAGGAAAAAATTAATGCCCTGCTGGAACTGATGAAAGCTGATGGTATTTCACCGTCCGATCTCCTCGGTTCAGATTTGGCGCAGGCCGGTAAGCCAGCGAAAAAACGTAAACCGCGTGAAGCGAAATATCGCTTTATTGATCTCAACGGTGAAGAGAAAACATGGACCGGTCAGGGGCGTACGCCAAAGCCTATTGCCAATGCGCTGGCAAACGGTAAATCACTGGATGATTTTCTGATTTAATCCATGAGCCGGGCGGAGGACTCCGCCCGGTTGCCTGTTTAGCAGACGCCGAAATCACCCTCTTCGGTATACAGGGCCAGGTCTGCGGCCTTCAGGGTAAATTTCTCGCCTTGCTCATTGCTGGCCTGAACCGCCACAACGCTATCGCCGTTCACTTCGAGTACTTTCAGTTTTGGGCCGCCTTTACGCGGTTGCACATAATCACCGACAGAAAACATACTACCTCCTCATCGTTTCAATGATCTTCACCTTAGCCCACGTCTGATGCCGGGTACAGCGTATTTCACCGATTACTGCTTACGAGGTACGCCGGTTCCAGGGCATCACTTTCAGCAGTCTCGCCATTCCGCAAAACCCGGTCAGCCCGGCAAACAGCAGCCCGGCACCCACAAAGCCGCTCAGCAGGAAAAAGCCGCTGGAGAGCGTAAAGCCCAGCACGACCCCGCACAGGGTGAGCAGCCCGGCGGCAATTTGTACCTGGCGCATCAACGGCAGCGGCTGTGACGTGTCTTCCTGCGTGATCAACCCGGCCTGCTTCCACCTCTGAATTCCGCCTTCAACGATAAATGCCTGAGCAGGCGCGGCAGCCTGAGCAAGGCGGGCTGCGTTCGAGGATGTCCGGGCGCCAGACTGGCAGTGAAAAATCACCGTTTCGCCCGCGTGCGTCTCAAGCCCGCCGGGTAAGGTGTCCAGCGGCACGGACCGGGCGGCGGGAATATGCTCGCGGGCATATTCGTCGGGATCGCGAATATCGATCAGTTTTGCACCTTCAGCAACGAGCGCATTGGCCTGCTGGGGTGAAATGAGCGGTAGTGACATGGTGGCTCCTTACGGGCAATAGAGGCTTTTCAGGGTGCTGATCAGCTGATGCACCGCATCGTTTTTAATGAAATACAGAATGCGCTGCGCTTCACGGGTGCTGTCGATAAGCCCCTCTTCACGCATACGCGCCAGATGTTGTGACGTGGCGGATGGGCTAAGCCCCGTCGCCCGCGCCAGATCGCCCGCGCTGGTACCCGGTGTACCGCACAACATGCAGAGGATCAGCAACCGACGCGGATTGCTCATCGCTTTTAACAGGGCTGCGGCCTGTCCGGCGCTGGCCTGAAGTTGTTCGAGTTCAGTCATATTAGTTTAGTCTTTACTTAATTAAGTAAACTCTAAACTAATGGGGAGGATTAAGCCAGTGTCAAAAGCGTAAAAGAGGGTAAAAGGGCGATAAAGAGATGGCGCAGGCCGTTAAACTGGCTACGCTTAGAGAATGTTCTCTTTTGTATTTTCAATTGGTTAGCTTGCACGGAGTCGTTATGGGTTTTTGGCGTATTGTCTTTACTATTATCCTGCCACCGCTGGGCGTGCTGCTCGGCAAAGGGTTTGGCTGGGCGTTTATCATTAACATCGTTCTGACCTTACTGGGCTACATCCCTGGTCTTATTCACGCGTTTTGGGTGCAAAGCAAAAACTAAGCGCGCCACAGTAGATCGCTGTATATCCCGGTCAGCACGCCCTGTGGACCAAACTGCTGTTTGATCCAGCGCGTGACCTGGCCGGTCGCCGCATGCTGCGTGGCAAGCAGCATGCGTGAATCCTGACGCGGATTATTGATTCGCCGCGTGACCAGCAGCCCGTCCTCCACCGCCTCGCGGGCCATATACTCCGGTAAAAAACCAATCCCGTCCCCAAGGATCTGACACTGGCATTTGGTGTTGAAGTCGGGCACCAGAATCGCCTCCTGCCCGTGCAGCAGCCAGCCGACCTTCTTGTTTATAGTGTGCGCCGTGTCTTCCACCATGATGTTGGGGTACAGACGCAGCTGGCTTTCGGCTATCGGTTCCGGCACGAAGGCCAGCGGGTGTTCCGGCGCGATGGCGAATACCCAACGGATGGCGCCGATCTCGGTGTAATCAATGCCGCCGCCGTCGAGCAGCGTATCCGGTGCGCCAATCGCGATATTGGCCTGGTTGTTGATGATGGAGTCCCAGACGCCGTTGTAGACCTCGGTCGTGACGGTGATCTGGCAGGTAGGAAACTGTTTTTTCAGCACCTGCAGCAGCCGCGCCGTATGGCGTGGGGTGTACAAAAGCTGGTTGATGCAGATGCGGACCCGCGCCTCAATGCCCTGCGAAATGGTGTCTATCCCGCGCTTGATGGCATGAAAATCATTCAGCAGGTCGGTCGCTTTACGGTAAAAGTAAAACCCCGACTCGGTCAGCTCAATGCTGCGCGTATTGCGTACAAACAGCACCACATCCAGCCCGGTCTCCATTCGCTTGATGGTGTAACTGATGGCAGAGGTGGTTACGCCAAGCTCGGTGGCGGCTTTGCTGAAGCTGCCAAAGCGTGCCGCCGTGGTGAAGGCCAGCAGGTTCTCTTCAGTAAAGATGGAATTCATATTACGGCTCCTGTTAGTCATCAGTTTTGAACATATTTTAACAGCGCTGTTACAACGCATATGACGGCGGTCACAGTTCTGATTATTCGCATCGAGCCGCGTCATATCAGGCTTCATCAGGCATAAGCAGAATGCTGTCTGAGGCGAATAAAAGCGCTAAAACATAAGTAAAAGATTGCACGGCCGCACATTTTGGCTGAATTGTTGAATTTAACTCAATAATGAATTGACTGTCGATGAATGATTTTTAAGCGGATTCTTTTCTCACAAGGGTGTTGCTATTCTCAGGTCATGAGCAATACATCATCGGGAGTCTGAATATGTCTGCGAACGAACTCGTTACTGAATTTTTGCTGGCGGCAGAGCAGGGCAATATTGACGGGCTAAAAGCCTGCCTTGAAAAAGGTGTCGATATTAATGCCACTCAACGCCAGAAAAGAACGGCCGTTATTATTGCTAGTCTGAAAAAACATTATGACTGCGTGGCATTTTTAATTGCCGCCGGAGCAGATATTGATCAACAGGATCAGACCTGTTTTAACCCCTTCCTGATTAGCTGCCTGACAAATGATTTAACCCTGCTGCGGATAGTCTTACCCGCCAACCCGGATCTTGATCGCCTGACCCGCTTCGGTGGCGTCGGCATTACGCCTGCCAGCGAGAAAGGGCACGTTGAGATTGTGCGCGAGCTGCTGGAGAAAACCGATATTAACGTCAACCACACCAACTTCGTGGGCTGGACGCCGCTACTGGAAGCGATTGTCCTCAACGATGGCGGCGCGAAACAGCAGGAAATTGTAAAACTGTTACTGGATAACGGCGCAAATCCGCTCATGACCGATAAATACGGCAAAACCCCGCTCGAACTGGCGCGGGAAAAAGGCTATCACCAGATAGCAGACCTGCTGCTGGCCGCAGGCGCGTAATTCCTTCGGCCAGCCTTTTCCGGCTGGTCGCTCATTCAGACAGTATTTTACCGACGTGCCTATTGCACGACGGCGGCCCCCTTTTATCCTCATTCAGGAGAAAATAATGCCCACCAAAATCGTCATAAAAAAGAATACTTATTTTGACTCGGTGTCATTGATGTCGGTTTCCACCAAGGCCAATAAATTGCCGGGCGTTGAGCAGGCTTTTGTGGCTATGGCGACAGAAATGAACAAAGGCGTATTAAAAAATCTCGGGCTATTAACGCCGGAATTAGCGGATGCCAAAAACGGCGACTTAATGATCGTGATTAAAGGCGAGGCGGCGAATGACGAAACGCTGGCAGCCATCGAAGCGCTTTTCACTCGCAAGGAGAGCGGCGGGAGCCATGAAGCGCGTTATGCCACCCTTGCCAGTGCGAAAACCCATCGTCCTGAGAGCAACCTGGCGGTGATTTCGGTAAACGGCACGTTTGCCGCCCGCGAAGCACGTCAGGCGCTGGAAAACGATCTCAACGTCATGCTCTTCTCCGACAACGTCAGCCTTGATGACGAGCTGGCGCTGAAGCAGCTGGCACACCAGAAAGGGCTGCTGATGATGGGGCCGGACTGCGGCACGGCCATTATCAACGGTACCGGGCTGTGCTTCGCCAATGCGGTGCGCCGCGGACCGATCGGTATTATCGGGGCGTCCGGGACCGGCAGCCAGGAGCTGAGCGTGCGGATCCATGAATTCGGCGGCGGCGTGTCGCAGCTGATTGGCACCGGCGGGCGCGATCTGAGCGAAAAGATAGGTGGCCTGATGATGCTGGATGCCATCGCGATGCTGGACGCTGACGACGCCACCCAGGTGATTACCCTCATCTCTAAACCGCCTGCGCCGTCGGTGGCAGAAAAGGTGCTGGCCCGCGCCCGCCCCTGACGC
>ENA-OQIZ01000259-OQIZ01000259.1-human-gut-metagenome-genome-assembly--contig:-NODE-259-length-31659-cov-16.120544_pt1 | contig 31659 bp, 45 predicted proteins | sample MGYA00242593_ERZ504758 | MGnify/ENA primary metagenome ERZ504758 (study PRJEB26092, sample SAMD00036364) | human gut metagenome | host: Homo sapiens | study: EMG produced TPA metagenomics assembly of...
CAGACAAATTAGTCAGCACACAAACGAGACCAGATAAAAGAGCGGTTGAAACAACCACTCTCCAATCGACCTGTGTAATTAATGTACTAGCACCGATGACACCAACTGCTGATTGCGCCATGGTTTTTAAAACTTTAATTCCTAACTTTTCAAAATACTTTTTCATTTTTCAACCTCGCTTTCGAGACGTGCAATGCGTTCATCAACATACCTGCTATGTTCTTCTAATTTAAAGGTACGTTCAATCACATTATTGTGCTTATCAACACGTTTTTTTAATTCGTTGATTTGATAGTTAATCAATTTTGTACTCGTGATAATCCCGCCAAAAGTGCCTACTAAGCTGGCTACAAGCGAGAATATCCCCGAGAAAAATTCATTTTTCATAATCCACCGCTTCCTAAAACCTATTTTTCGTCTTGCAGACCTGCGTGAGACAAGTCAAGTAGCTCTTGCACTTGTTTACGGAAGCGTTTCGGTACAGCTTCAATAGTAATCCAACCTAGTTCGATTTGCATTGCAAAGTAATTAATCATCATTGTTTTTCCTCCTATATAAGTATTTTTAATTTTCTTCAGTAGTTTCATCTGTAGTACCTTCAGTAGCACCATCTGTAGTTCCGTCATCAGGATACATTTTGTTAATCAATTCATTAAGTGTAGCAGTCGCTAGCTGAGTCATCTTCTCAGATTTGTCAATAGCCACTTGCATTTTACCAATCGTTGCTCCGTATTCAGCAGTTTTTTTGTTTAACTCATCAACTTTTTGAACCGCCTCTGGCATAGCTTTATCAGCATATTCAGTTTTGAAATAAGCATCACGAGCTAATTCAATAAGTTCATCGTTGGTTTTGCCAGTTTGATCGCCAATGACACGTTCAGTGAATGTGCCGTAACTACCTGACAAAGTGGCCAGTGTGATTTCTGTGTGTGTTACTTTTCCATCAGTGTAAATCGGGTATTTTCCGACAACGTTCCATGCTCTCATTATTCATCACCTCCTTTCAAATCAGATGTTGATTCAAGCTGAGATTCTAATTTTGCAATTTTACCTCTTACCTGCTCTAGTTCTGCCTCTAGACCTGCAATCTGAAGTGCTTTATTTGCAATTTCTAACGCTAGTTTTTGTTGAATTAATTCTTGAATTTTATTCATTTTTTCTCCTTCTATGTTCCGGAAATTTTGTCAAGTTCTGATCTTATTGCGTTCAATGCCCCTGAAGACAGTCCCCCATTAAGAATGTGGCCAAAACAGTTTTTCAAAGTGTTAATAGTAGCACGTATCCAATAACCAGAACCGTCACCGTTGTCAAGTCGAACATCGCCAACAATGATATTTGATTGCCTATAATTGACCCCATAAGGCTTCAAAACAACGTTTCCTGCATACGAGCTCTTGGGTGAGTAAGTTTCCATTTTCCAGCCTTGTGCGCTTGCACCAGTCAGCGCGTCTGTGCCATACGTGTGTGTGAAGTAGATATTATCTCCGATTGCTCGAAGCGTATCAGCGCTTTCGTGAGCGGTAGCGTCGATGCCGTTAATTGTTTCAGCCACAATACCAGTAAACCCGCCTTGGTCCCACTTTCCATCATCGAGTGTAGTTTCACGACGGTCACCACCTAAGATGGCTCGCGATAAGATTCGACTAGTGCCATTTACTGTGACTGGCGTATTCGAAAACTTGAGCCCCATCGTGCTTGCACCGTCTTGAATACGAAAAACGCCAGTGTTATTGTTGTTGTAAAACAGCTTACCAGTATCAAGCTCAAATTTTGTAGTACCAGTCAATGATTGTAATTTACCACCTTTGATAACATCTGCTGTAATACCGCTTGAGACAATTTTGTCAGAAGTAATAGAATTAGCCGCTATCCTGTCTGTGGTAATCGCTCCTGCAGCGATGTTCCCTGCCGTAATCGTTCCTGCCGCTATCTTATTACTTGTGATAGCACCGTCAACAATCATGTCACCTTTGACTTTTATCTTGTCAGCAAACAGATTGATAGCATTCTGATTAACAGCAAAATAAGAACCAATCGCATTAGCAACATCAGTTGTTGACTTGCCAGCCTTCATGACGATTCCGTCTGTATTAATAGTCAAGCTAGCGCTTTTAACCGTCGTGCTGTCTAGCGTATTAACACCAGCTTGTGCTGCGTCCGCTTTTGAAACAGCTGTGTTCGCTGTTGATTGCGCATTGCTTGCTGCATTCTGTACGCTTGATACACTTGCGGTGATTGCGTCAGTCGTCTGTTTGATTTCAGACTGCGCACTGGCTAGCTTGCCGTCGTAGTCTTCTGGAGCTGGTGTCCAGTCTGTGGGTATATTGCCTTTTTCGAGCTTAATATTCTTGATAATATAGCTAACACCGTTAGCACTAGACATGCCTGTCAAATAGACAACTTGTCCACCTATATTTGCTGGTAAATTCTTGAGACGTGTGAGTATACAGCTTACTTTCGTCCATTTGTTAGCAGCGGCAGCATTCATAGTTGCTACAGTTGTAAGCCTATCGCTACTATCACTATCCATAAGCGTGGCGTTGAACGTAACGTTCACGCTTGGATATACGTCAAATGATAAAGTATATTGAGTATCTGATTCTATAAGCTTAGACAGTACGCCACCACAATAAATTACACTGAAGCCGCTATGAGGTGTTGCGGTCCCTTTCATTAGTTTCACCGCATTGATACCTTCAAAACTAACAGATTCAATCGTTTTATCACCAGCTTGCATGGTCCAGTTCCAATTAGTTTTCCCCTGATTCGTTTTCGTCAGTAAATTCCGTCCACCAATTGTTGTCGGTATTTTTCCCTCCACACTCGTAATCTTACTGCTCAACTCGTTAGCTTTAGCTATGATATTGTTTTCAGCAGTTGTTACACGACCGCTTAACGTATTGAAATCAGTCTGTGAGACTTTCGCAGAAAGACCTGTATTAAGTGCTGAGATCTGTGTCGTGTGTGTACTAATCGTTTTAGCGTTGTTGTTAGCTGTGTTTTGTGCTGCATTAGCTTTATTGGTAGCTGTGGTGATACCAGATTGCAACTCAGTTTTAGCACTGTTTAGCTCTGTCTTGGTGGCAAGCAACGTCATGCCGTCTGCGGTTTGTTGAATTCGGCTAGACAGATTGCTGATTTGTGTGACTGTATCTTCTGGAGCTGGTGAGTAATCAGACGGAATTGAACCAATTTCGACCTTGATACCAGTTACCCAAGCTGTGCCGCTCTTTACGCCTTCAAGTACGAAACGCAAGTTAGTTTTAAGCTGGTCGTATGACTTGTTGTTTGAATAGTCATAAGTGTACGTGACATATTTCCAGTCTGACGTTCCGACAAGTTCTGCTAATACAACGGGGTCTGCGGAACTTGTTGCACCCGTTGAACTATTTTTTCGATACAACGTATGTTTAAATACTTCAAACTTATTCCAGCCATTCGCACCTTGAACGACATTCTCATATTTCACCCAAGCGCTAAAAGTAACTTTTTGATACAGTCTAGAGCTGAAATCTGGCTCAATATCAAACTCTATTTTCTGGTTATTCAATATACGATAACACTTCTTCTGACCTGTGACGTGGTTGTCTGGTAGTGTTTCTTCTACAAACCCACCCGTTGCTTTTGATTGAATCCAAAAGTTTCGACCACCAACACTTGTCAGTATTTTGCCCTCAACTGCAGACACCGCGCTGGTGATTTGGCCGGGAACTGCTTCAACTTTCGTCTGCAAACTACTAATGTTGCCATTCGCTGTCTGTAGATTGCTTTGCAAGTTAGCTACTGCCTTATCATTGCTAGCTTGATAGTTAGCAAGATTTGTTTTAGTCGTGTTCGCAGTCGTAGTCGTTGCTGTTAAGTCAGCTTTAACACCATTCAAGCCAGTTTCAAGCGTTGCTGTTTTCTTACTCGTATTATCTGCAGTTGTTTTAACTTGTGATAGCGTTGTTTTAGTGCTTGTCAAGTCGTCTTCAACCGTTTTAGTCCGTGCAGTAACGCTAGTGATATTTTGGGTATTACTATCTACTGTCTTACTTAACTCGCTGACGGTCGTCTTAGTACCGTTTGCTGTTTCTTCGACCGATGAGACACGTTTAGTTAGTTCAGACTGTGCGTTGGCTTGTGCAGTCAACTGTTGCGCTTGGCTGGTTAAATCTTGTTTCGCTGCGCTCAAATCGTCAGCCACAGTAGTGAGTTCTTGTTTAGCTTCTTCGACTGCTGCAAGCGAATCATTTCGCACCTTTTCGATATTTGCTGATAAAGCAGTCAACTCTTGTTTGGCTTTGTCAAGAGCTTCGGTGATGCCTGTTGTGTCAGCGTCTAAACCGTCATCGCCGCGGGCACCGATAACAGCCGGTTTAGTAACTAAGCTTGTGTCATTCGTATACGTAATGACATCATAAGACCACATATATTTTTTGTCTGCTGTGGGCGTTGTTGGTTTAGTAGACCAGTTTTGACCGCCAGCCGTGACACCCTCTGCTTTGTCGTTAGTCGTGTAGTAGCGCGTAATCGATTTAATACCGACACCGTCATCAGCATTGGTGAATGTGATATATTCACGAGCTGCCTCGTTACCACCAACAATTGCAACTGCCACAACATTTAGCGTACCATTAACTTGACTAGCATTGATTTTAACGCTTGAAGTCTCGCTGACAACGCTGTTATTGATAAGCCATTTCCATTTCGCATTAACAATCTTGCTATACTTCTCGAGTTTAGCTGTGATTGTGCTTGTACCTTGACCGTTTTTAAAATTGTAGCCATTATCGGTTGATAAACGGACGATGTAAGGTGCTGCGTCCTCTGCGAGTGCTTCAACCTGTTTTAATAAGCTGTCTGCAATCTGACTGTATTTGCGTTCAAAGTTGATAAATGTTGAGTTTGTCACTTTGCCTGTCAAGATGTCATCTTCAAGTTCAGAAACCCGAGCCTGCACATATAACGCTGGTTCAAAGTGAATATCATCAATCAATGTTTGCGTGTCGCCGATACCAGCATCTATAGCTCCTTCAACTTCGTAGGTGATTTCTGGCACAGATATTTTTTGGATTTCTCCATACATATAACCCCAAAGAGCTTCTTTGGTCTCATATTGTGTTTCACCTAAATCTTTAACAATCCAGTTGTCATTTGAGCCTTTGCCAACAGATGGAAAGCGGTCACGAGATTGTGGCGCATAGACTGTCATACCACTTGAGTAATAGAGTAGCTCTTTATTGTTGTCGTAAATTTTTTTATTAAGACCGTCAATAGTTAAGCCGTCTTTACCAGTTGCTCGAACTGCTGTTCTTAACTCTTTGATATTATCGCTGTAGTTGATGACTTTAAGCTCTTTGCCAACTCTTACAGGTTGACTGACCTTATTTGTGCCAAGATTACCTTTTTTATAGATATTCAACACTTGACGTTTAAGTGAATAATCGTCATTGAGTTCAACGTTGAAATCAAGTTCTGCGCCAAAACTGTTCGCAACAGAAAAAAGACGTGCAAGAATCGTGTCTGTGCCCGTCCATTCCAATTTGATTCGCTTGTCAGATACTTCGTTAACGCCGATTGTTAAAGCGTGTTCTGGGTCGTAATAAGCCACATATTCAGCAATTGACATAGCAGTCGCTGGTTTATGTTCGCCACGAGTTTCATTATTCAATTCAAGGCCAAGCGAATAAGCAGTCAATTCGACTTCAAAACCTTTCTTTTCAAAGGTCATGACATTAAGCCAATAATCACGATTCTTATAATGAAAAGCAAGCTTACAGCCAGAGCGAATACTGTCAATATCTTTTGAATTGTACTTAATCGTTAAAATACTTGCTGAACCTGCTAAAAAGCGGTGCAAATTAGCACTCTTATATTTAATTCCTGCTTTATTATCAAAAAAAGCCACATTATGGCTGTCTGTCGAATCGCGAATTGCAATACGTACATTATTCTTGCTCAAATGTAAACCTCCTGTATTGTTGCTGTGGCACTTGCCACTTCGGCAAAACTAGAAACTAATAACCGCACTTTTGTCTTCCCAGGTGGAACTTTGAAATAAGTCGTACCAAGAATTTCGTCATCTAAACGAATTTGATTATTGACTTTGATTTGTCCTTTTACACCATCAATAGCAATCGTTGAACCGCTTGGATAGCGATTTGGCACGTCTTTCCAGTAAGGTACGTGCAGTTCTTGGAAACTAAAATCATTTAAATAGTGATGTGTTACTAATCTATCCGTTGTGTTTCGCCCTGCGTACTGCCCAACGAAAAACTGAATTTTCTTCGCTTTGACATTCGCCAAACGAGAATCGTAATACGGATAATAGCCACCATACCAGAAGAACTGCACACGGTCTTTCTCTTTGACTAAATCAAACATATTCGAGTTCGTAGCACGTCCCTCTGAACCGTACGGGTTAGGTGGAATCCAGTACGAAGGTGTAAACGGAATCGTCTTAACCGTACGGCTACCACCCGAACCGTCACCCATTAAGAATCGAACATTTGCAGTATTACCAACTGTGTCGTCTTTCTCAATTGCCATGCCAGCGATTAAATGATTACTTTCATCTAGCACCGTTAAACACCAAGCGCCAGTTTGCCCCATCAATCCAGTTTCAAACCAAGCTCTAGCCCATATATACCATTGAGAAATAGGATTGGTTAGTGTGTATTCTTTAACCGCTCCATACTGCAGGGCGCCAGATGTTCCGCTCGTTCTGAAGGAACTCGGCAATAAACCAAGACGACCGTTGAACGCTGCATCTGACGTCATTTGAGTTGTTACGATTTTTCTTTGGTTTTCGTAACAAACAGTACCGTCTGCCCAATTGGCAAAATCGCCTTTTTGGTTACTTAAAACGGTCACGTTTTTTCGTGCGGTGTAACCATCTGCTTCGTCAACTTTCCCAAATTGCATAGCACCATACTCGCTAACAATGCCAACGAACCCAGATTCTTTCTTGAGCTTAATTTCGTAATTGACATATGCGTCTTCACTACCGTCGTTGACGATTTCAGTTTCCCAAATGCCGTCAGAATTCTTAGCAAATTCAAACTCTCGTGCTGTTTTTGAGTGTGCTAAGCCGTCTGCGATAATAAAGTTAATTGTGCCCTTGCCGTCTCGCCGAGTTAACCTTTCGTAATCAATGTTACCGCTAGGAATAGCCTGAAACGTTATGTTTGGTAGACTGCTGAAACGCAACTCTTTAGGCTCGTCAACGTTAAGAATAGCCATCAATTTGTTGTATTCTCGCGTTGTTCCGGCTATATTGTAAAACGGAACTGGAATTTTTTTTACGTTGAAACGTGTGTAATTGAAATCTGAACCGCTTAATATGTCATCATCGCTAAATTGCGGGTCGAAATCAGCACCTTGCCACAGATGAAAATCAGAAGCTACTGTAATGTATTGTGTTAACTCTTGTCCGTTAAAATATACTCTTTCGATTTTTACCACCCTTTCCCATAGATTGCATTTTTAATGGATTCCTGACGCTCTTGTTCACTAGTTACTGACTTTGCTACAGAGCGTCCAACACGTTCAGCATCCATGTAATTTTCAATAATCACTTGTCTGTCTGCTAAACGCTCAATACTGTGTGTATTTTCGATAATCAAATCAATAATTTTGCCAATCATGCGATGTGTGTCACTATCGCCGTTTTGGATGACAGCTACATCACTGTTGCCTTGTAAATTACCGATTCTTCGTGCGACATCTGCAACACGAGTATTTTCAAATCCAATTCCGTTCGCATAGCGAGGGAACAGTTGTTTTGTTTTGTTGGCAGGTAGGACTTTTGAACCTCGAGGCAACGGCAACATAACGTTACGGTCTTTCGGAATGAAACTAGTTCCGTCAGGCAAAGTAATTAACTCTCGATAAGTACCGCCCTTTTGGTCATTGACGAGCGCTAAGCCACCTGGGTGGAAGTTGGTACCTTTTTCATTTTTAGTGTGATGTGTTACCACATTAATAACTTTGTCGTGCAGAGAATTTAACCAGCCTTTGATGTTAGAAATTACGCCAGAGGCTCTATCTACCCCGGTAATCGTTACCGATTTGCCATGAACGCTAGCAATATTTGCTTTTGCACTAGCCGTTGGGCTACCAGAGTTATCTTTAACATTTACTGGTGCTGGGAAAGGCTGTTTGACCGCATTAATTCTTGATTGTGCAGATGATGTGCCACCAGCTGTTTGGTCTAATGTGAAAATACCAGGTATTGATTTTTGATTGACATTATCAATCTTCGATTGCGCAGATGACGTGCCACCCGTTGTGTTGTCGCTCGTGGTTAAATTGGTGTTTTTCTCGTCGGGAACAGTCAAAAGCATGTCAAGCGCTGCACTGACACCTTCAGATGTTTTGTTGTGTGCAATCAAATCTTTTTGGTTTGGTGTAGCATTATTCCATTTGTCCAACATCTCTTTAGCTCTTTTTGCGTTCGAAGTGAATTTTTCATTTTCACACAAAAGCTCTTTAACGTTTGTCGGCATGCCATTCCAAATATCTAATTGCTCTTTTGATTCATAAATTGCAAGCAAACCTTTGTCGTTTTGGAACAACAGTTCTTTCTGCTCAGGTGTCGTCTTGTCCCATTCGCCTAATTTTTGCAAAGCATCTGCAACTTCGACGCGAGCATTGGAATTTACATTAGCATTCTTGAGAATGAATTCCATGTTGTTCCAACCGTTTTCGGCAGTCAAGGCTTTTGTTACTTCTTGAACAGCATTCGTTTTTAGTTCACCAGTCAACGGATCAAGCGTTAAAGCATTCCATTGGTCAGTGGCGTTTCGCGCATCAGCGCTCATGTCAGACGTGTATGTTCCGATCATCGCAGTGTGTTGACCGATTTTGTTCGCAGACTCAAGAGCTTGCTGCGAAAGGTCTTCGAAACTCATATTGTTGTCTGCTAAGACTTTTCGAACCTTTTCAGCGTACACACCAAACTGACCGCTTTGAGCGTCTTGTTCTTTCGCTATTTTAACTAGTGCTTGACCGAACTCAGCCATCGTGGCTTTGTGCTGCTCCTTAAGCGCAGCCATTCGAGTGTTGTAGTCTTTTTGGTCGATGATACCTTTTTCGAGCGATTCTTTCAAACCGCTTCGTTGGTCTTTGTATGCTTTCTGCTCTTCTTTCATGGCAGCTTGTAGAGCTTTCGAGCTGTCTTTGAGCTGTGCCATCGTCATCTTCCCAATTTCGCCATTGAAAGTGCTGAGAACAGCTTTCTCTTTTGACTTCCCAAGACCCAACTCTTTCACGCGAGCTTCACAGAGCTGTTTCATGTTGCTTTCGACAATTATCTTTTCAGTAGTTGTTAGCTTGCTGACATCGCCATTATGACGCTCGTAAATCGCTGTAATCTGGTCTGTCATCGTTTGTGCATTCGAAACAATTTGGTCTTGCTTAGCTTTCGCGGCAGCGACTTGCTCTGGAGTGAAACCGAATTTTTGAGCAAGTTCGTCTATTCGAGCCTTAGAATCTTCTGCACCTTGTGTAATTTGTTTCATCATATCTGCTACTGCTGTCTTGACACCATCAGCAGACTGCACTGCGCCTGTTTCGAAGTTGGTCATAGCAATCTGAGCGTTAGTCACTGCAGTTCCGAACTGGTCAAGCGCACCTTTGGTTTCGCCAGAAAGCGTTGTTCCGTATTTTTGAGCCTGCTCAGTAGCGTGCTGTTTAGCATTAGCTAATACGACCAAACCGCCAGCGAGTGCCGCCGTCCATCCTACCAAACCACCTGCTGCAGTTCCAACGCCTGCTAAGTCAGCAGCAATTGGCGCAAGCTTGCCGGAAAGTTTTCCAATTAAACTATTGGCTAGGCCGAAGCCTTTAGACATGCCACCGAGGCCAGTTGTTAGTTCCCCAACTCCACCATTGGCTAGGCCGGAACCTTTAGACATGCCGCCAAAACCAGTTATTAGTTTCCCAATTCCGCTGTTGACTGAACCGAAAACTCTAAACATGCTGCCGAGGCCGGTTGTTAGCTTTCCTAAAATCGAAAGTGCTGGACCTGCAGCTGCTGCAATAGCTAGCCACTTCATAATATGCTGTTGTTGAGCTGGACTTAGTTCGTTGAATTTCTTAGCCATGTCAGACAGCATCTGAACGAGTGGTTTAGATGCCTCGAGACCATTTTTTAACGCATCGACGAACGGACCACCGAAGTCGATAGCCATATCGACCACTTGGTTTTTCAACATTTTAAGCTTTGATTCAGTCGTTTCATAACGTGTGCTTGCTTCGTTAGTAAGCGCCGTGTTTTCACTCCATGCCCGATTTGACAGATCAACTGCGCCAGTCATCGTGTCTGCGGCAAGCGCTAATGATTTAAGCATGTTAGACTGACGAACACCAGAAAGTTGCATGTCATCCAACACCATAGTGGCACTCTCGCCTTTTTCGTCAAGTTTCCCAAGGCCTCGAATGAAATCTTGGATAGCTTCGATTGGATGATTTTTCCATTTATCAGCAAATTCTTGTGCAGATTCGCCAGCGGCTGTAGCAAATTTTTGTAGGTCTTCCCCGCCAGCAGCTACCGCAGATTCGATAGCTGATAGAGTTTGGGTCATTGCAGTTCCCCCAGCTTCTGCTTCAATACCGACAGAAGACATCGCGGTTGCAAGACCTAGAATTTCTTGGTTAGTCAAACCTGCCAATGTTCCAGAAGCCGCTAAACGGTTAGCCATGCTGACAATGTCTGATTCAGTTGTTGCGAAATTGTTACCCAAAGCTACTACCGAACTACCAAAGCGTTGGTATTCATCTGATGTTAAACCAGTTATGTTCGCAATCTTAGCAATTGCTGATGCTGCGTCTTCGGCTGACAAGTTAGTTGACTCGCCCATGTCGATCATGGTTTTCGTGAAACTGACAACGTCTTGTGACTTTATACCTAACTGACCTGCCGCTTCAGCAACCCCTGCAATTTCTTGGTGACTCGCTGGCAGTTGTGCTGCCAAACCACGGAGACCATTTTCGAGGTCTGCATACGAATAAACAACATTACCAGTCGAATCAACGACTTCATCGTTGGTCTTTTTAACACCAGCAAAGGCGCTTTCCCAGGACATCGCAGATTTTACGACGGCTCCAACCCCTGCTACAATTGGCGCTGTCACACCAACTGTCATCGTATTACCTAAGCCAGTCATTTTACCACCGACCGCTTGCAAGGTGTTGCCGAAGTTGGTCATTGCCGAGCCCATTCGAGTAAACACACTCATTTCAGTAGCTAAGCCTTGTAAACGTCCTTGTAACTCGCTTACTTTAGCTGCGGTATCCATCATCGCTGTATGTGCGCCAATCAGAGCGTCTTTTTGAGCTGCTGTCGCTGTCGAGAAGTCCCCTATTTCAGACTTCAAAGCATTATATTTTTGAGATTGCTGTACTAGTAATGACTGATAGCCTTTGAGAGCTTGTCCTGTTTCATTATAGACGGCACGTAAACCTTTGATTTTACTCCCTTGACCGCTAATAGATTTTTCAACGGCTTTCAAAGAGCTGTCGATGCCACGCATGTAAGTTTTCAATTGTTTTGTGTTGGTTTGAAACGGCGCTATGTCGAGCGTAGCAGTGGCTACCAATTTACCTATGTTTGACATTTATCCTCCTTTCTAACCAAATAGAAAAGGAAAAGCCTTGTCTAACGTTGTCTCAGTTTCTTCTGCTACTGTTTCTTGTTCTAATGCTTCTACCATTAATTCAAAATCTGATAGTTGCATTTTTTTAATATCAAGAATCGTGTAGCCGCTATTCAAAAGCGATTGAATCATTTTTAACAAGTTAGACTTGGCTTGCTCTGGTGTTATTCCTTTTTTTCGGCATCTTCCTCTTCGTTGTTTTCGCCGCGACCCAAAGCATCAACATAAAGCTTGTCAAGTACGTTCAACGTCTCAACGTCTGCAGTTTTTAAATCAGCAACAGTAAATTGTTTGCCATACATATCAACGAACATTTGAAGATATGCTTCGTTAAGTTTACGTGTCTGTTTCGAATCGAAAGCAGCTTTATCATTTGAAACAAAAGCGTTTTGACGTGCGTTGTGGTCAACAGCTAAAAGGTTATCTTCAACATTGATGTATTCTTTTGCGTATTCTTTGGTAACGCCGCCTTTTTTCAATTTAATTTCGTACATAATTTTTCCTCACATAAAAATAAAAGGCCACAAAATGCGGCCAGTTGATTATTCCACAGTTGGAAATACCATTTTTTTGAATGCTGTTAGGTCAAAGCCGTCTGCATCTTCACGACCAATCAAGAGAACTGTGCCTTCTTCGCCGCCACGCGCCACGAAGCTGCCTTCAATTGAGTCAGCTTTAGGATCTGGCGCACCATCAATAGTAGACGCTTCAAAACCAGGCAAATTGAATTTACCTTTCAAGAGGCCAACCCATACATATTTGCCGTCGTCCATTTTAGTGCGGAACAAAATTGCGACGTCGTTCGGTGTAAGGTCTTTGGTATATTTTTCAACACCGTTTTCAACCGTAATGCCAAAGAAGTCTTTGCGTGCATCGGATGTCAAGTCATATGTTTCAATTGTCAATTTAGCTTCTGTAATACCACCAGAAACTACAACGTATGGTCCGTCATCAGCTGAGAGTGTTTTTAGTTCGTTTGTTAGCTCAAGTTTTGCGCTTGTAAGTCCTGGAAGACGTTTGCTTTGTGTAACTTTTTCAGCATTATTCAAAACGCCATATTCGCAACCACTAAGTCCAAATTTTACTTTACCCATGTATTAATTCCTTCTTTCTTTTAATTGCCCCAATCAAAAAAACGATATTTTCTTACATTCATCAGTAAGCCAATATCGTTGTCTTTATATCGAGGCGTTTCGTTAGCCGTATACCATTCAAATCCGGCTTCTGTTAAAACTTCATCAATGCGCGCTGTAATCGCAGCAGACTGTGCAGCTGTTTGGCACCAAAAATTGATGACAATTCGCTGCTCTGTGCCAATATAGCTATCGTCTGCATAATTACTAGGTGCGTCATAGATTGTGTTGATACGCATGAAAGGAGCTAGTTCCTTTTTCTTCATGTTGGTCGGTTTTTCTGGAATGTCGTAAGTGAAAATCCCTTGCTTAAAACCGCCTCCGAATTTTCCTCCACGATAGCTGTCAAACAGCTCATTCAATTGAACATCGTTACTTAAAAGCTTGTACGCCGTCGTTTCGGCAATCATAGATCTAATTCCTCCTTAACTTTTTCTGCGTATATTCGTTTAGCGACAGGCGTCATCTGATTGATTGTTTTCTCTTCAAATTCTTGGCCTCGTTGATAAATCGTACCTGAGTCAGGATACTTCGCACGCCACCCAGTAGCACTACCATAACCGATTTCTTTCGAGACAATTCCTTCACTAGCGCCTTTAAAGCCACTAATCGCTGTGTCCTCTTGCAAATGTTCGATAGATCTGCCTTCTCTAGGTGTGTTTGCTTTCAATTGTTTTTCAAATTCTTCAGCAACTTCAGTTACCGCTGCTCTCGCTGTTTTAGGTGCTTTAACCTGCAATTTCGTAAGATTAGATAAGATTTCATCGAGTCCAGATGTCATTCGACACGCACCCCGCTTATCATAATCATTTCCTTGTTGGCGTAATCAACTTCCATTTTTTCAATCTTATATTCAAGCCCGTTAAAATCAACGAACATTGAATTGTCAAAAGGTGGTTTAGGCATATAGCGAATTAAAAAGACTTTCGTGTCGCTCGTTTTAGTCAACGTTGCATTATCTGCTTGTTTGCCTGTCGTATTCTCACGAAAATCTTTAACAGTCGTCTTAGACACTTCAGCCCAACAGCTCATGATGTCTGTTCTGGCATTATCTAAAACCTCACCATCTTCGTTTTGCCCGCCTTCTCTTTTAAAAATCGTGATACGCACGTTCATCTTACGTGTCAGCATTATCATCACCTCTCAAACGCAACTGATGAATGATGTTTATCACACCATTCGCCAGTGGGTAACGGTCGCTATCGGCAGTTACGCCTCTATGCTCATAATCTTCTTTGACTTGCTTCTTAACAGCAAGATCAAATTTTTTGTAGCCCGCAAAATCATTTGGTGTTGAACCAGCTTCAATCGCAAAGCAAATCTGTTCTTGCGCAGCTTCAATCATTTCTTCCAAAATGCTATCTTCAAAGTCAAAGTCAATCTTGCAATAGAGCTTAACTGCCTCCAATAATTCTTGTGAGACTGCCATCTAGCTACCTCCTTAAGAATTTATTAAGTTCAATAATTCAGCTTTAGTCATACTACTTGTATAGCTAATCCCTTTACTATCTAAGTAAGCTTTAATCTCTGTAATTGTGTTAGCCTCAGTCGGAACGCTTACGATTTCCGCATCAGCCTTCGCTGGGTGTATATGTTAAGAAGTAGCCAGCTTTTTCGTCTGCTTTAACAGCATCAAAGCGAAGAACTGCTTGCAAGTATTGTCCGTAAATTTCATTATCTGCCCAGCGTAGACCGAGGTCTTGACGATCTGCAAACAAGACGGCACGTTTGAAGTCTCCAACAAATGCCTTAGCTTCGCCTGCGTTACCGAGGACTGTGTCAGAGAGGACGAATACAGGTTTACCAAGCAATACTTTGCCAGAAGCTGCCGTGATTGAATCTTGCAATAGATAGCGCCCGTTTTGGTCTTTAAGTGAGTCTAGGAATTGGTAGAAGCTTTGTGAAACAACGAATGCCACGTCGTAAGCTGGATCGAAGTCTACATTAAGAATTCCCTTGATTTCGTCAAGGTTTTTTACCGCTTTAGGTGTAAATGTTTTAAGTACTTCAGCAATAGCTGCATTAGTTGTGTTGACTTTAATTTGAGCAGCTGCCTCAGCAACAATGCTAACCAAGTCGACATCTGCATCATCAACAGATTCTTGTGAAACTGGAATAGCTCCACGATAAGTTTCAACAGTCCAATCTACTTGTTCAAATTCTGGCTTAGCTAGTTTTGGATTTTTCTCCAATTCAGCAACACTAGCCATTTTTGATGTCGCTTTTTTCAAAATTGGATATTTACCAGAACCTTTTTGGGCCGGGTGAATTGTTGTGAATTGTTTCAAATCAACAGTTGTGTTAACTTCACGAATTGGTGTAGTGACAATTTCTTCGCTAGTGACTTTAGTTGTATCTGTTTTTTTAACACCGTCAGTCTCTGGAATAACTGCTTCATTTAATGAAATGAGCACTTCGTCTTTACCTTCAAAGCGAAGCCCTTCATTTACAACAGTTCCTTTTGAATGCAAGAATGCATTAACTTTGTCGCGATAGTTCATATCTTCTCCTTTGACTTCGTGACCTTTTTTGTTTTCTGCCCCGCCTGAATTTTTAGTAGCTTCAAAAAGTTCAAGGTCAGCTTTAGCTGTTTTTAATTCTTCTTTAGCAGTGTCAATTTCGTTTTTGATAGTACGAGCTTTTTCAAGGTCATCAGCTTCAAGAGCGTTTTTAACCTGCGCTGTTTTATCAGCGATAGTAATTGAAAGCGAGTTGATAGATGCTTTTAATTCTTTGATTTTTTCATCAAACATATAGTTTTTTCTCCTTTTTTTGTGCAAAATAAAAAGGACTTTAAAGTCCTTGTAAAATTTCTTCTTTTTCGATTTCACGTTTCATAGCTTCAATTTCCTGTTTTCGCTTGTTGCCATGATTTGCAAAATAGTCGTCAATAACTGCTTGCGGCAATAATCCGTTGCCAATGCTTGCAACTGCCTGCTGTTCGTCAAATGTCATTACTTCGTCGGCAAAACCTTTTTCAACAGCTTCATCAGCACTCATATATGTTTCATTTTTCATGAGTTCAAGCAATTCATCTTCACTTAAGCCAGTTTTAGCTTTGTAAGCATTAATAATGCCCTTATCGCTAGCTTTCAAAGCGTTTGCTGCTGATTCAAGGTCGTCACTATTGCCAGATACCCAATTCAACAACGCTTTGTGAATCATAATTTGAGCTGTTGGACTGATAACGACTTTGTCAGCGCCCATGATTGCGACGCTACAAGCACTTGCTGCCATTCCTGTTACTTCAGCAGTAACATGCCCAGAATAGTTTTTTAATGCTGTATAGATATCGCTGCCTACTGTCACCAAACCTCCGTTTGAATTGACTTCGATTACAACGTCTGAACCGTCTTCCGGAAGTGCTTCAGCAATCGATTTAGCGCTGACCGCTTCCATTCCATAATAATCGTAAGCTTCTTGACTATTATTCGGAATCAGCGGCCCCCTCATCTGAATTCGTTTCGGCATTCTCCTCACCTCCTTTCAATGATTGATATTCTTCTTTCTTGTCCAAGAACACGTAATTAAGGCTCGTTTGATACCTATCCATATCTGGATTATCAGACGGCTGTTTACCAAGTTCGATAAGTCCTTGGTTTGGTGTCAACAATGTATTATTGACAAGTTTAACAATCTCATCAACATTTCGACCTGTTACACTACGTGTGTCAAACTCAAGTCGGCATTTCCGCCTATCTCTTGGACTAAAGATTTTAAGTCCTAATTCGCTCGTTATCGCGTCAAAATAGAACGGCAAGTCATTTGTAACGTAATCTTCTGTAAGTTGCGCTACGGACTGATTAGGGCTGTTTACGCCCAATTTATAACTAGGTATACGCAAGGCTTTAGCGATTTGAGCTGTTGAAAAATTGTTACTTGTAATCAATTGCAAGACATTAGTATCAATTTCGAGTGGCTCGTAGGACATTGTCTTATCGAATACTAGTGGACTGCCACCTTTCGCTCCTTCTCGCATTTTCTCGAATTCTTCACGAGCCTTTTTGCGAGCTTCACCACTCAACATAGCGCCTTCCATTTTTAAAATACCGCTTGAAAAACCGTCTTTAAAGAATTTTAAAAGCGTACTTGTTCCGCTGTTTTGCAAACTAATTTCATCACCCAAAGACAGCAACGGAGAACGCCCTAAGATTGTGTCATGGCTAAAGAATTTCCAATGAATGACATCATCAGCTCCGCAAGTAACCTCTTTACCTGTCAAACTGTCAACGAAAGTATAGATAAGTTCATGGCTATCTAATTCTTCTACACGAGTTTCAGATGGTTTATAAAACTGAAATTGCAACGCTTTGCCAGTCCGTGGGTCTCTCAAAATACGAGAATAAGCATTACCTGTCAAAATAGTATTGACTGCCATTGCAAATTTCCACGTTCGAGCCGAAGCATTGCCAGTCGATTTTACATTCAACAAATAATTGATATCTTCATCTTGGATGATGTCACCGTTAACATTTTTCTTAATCAAAGGGAACCTAGCAATATCACCAGCAATAATTGAAGTCGCTGTCAGCACATCGCTGTTTCTAAGAGCTGAAATACCAACATACTTTGCGCTATCGTTGCCAGATACTACTGAAGCGACATAATCGTCATAAGAGAGCTTGGAATCTCCTAACGACTGAAAAAAGCTCATTGTCTCACCTCCTTTCTAGCGCATGGTTTTGTCAATATATAAACCTAAAAATGTACACATCAAACCCAAACACATAAAGCCAGCTGTTAAATCCAATCTAAAAAATGAATAATCAATCAAGCCAAAGCCCGTTAGTAGTAGTAATGTATGAATGTTATTTTTAAAAAAATTCAAAACAGACCTCCACTTTCAAAGATTTTTTCGTCAGTCCAATAGCCAGCACCGTCAAATGCTTCGAGATAACAAGCCGCATATGCGTCTAGTAAAGCATCGAGCGGGTCAATTTTATTGCTGTTCTTATTCTTATCAATACGCATACCGTTGTTATCAACTCGTGTATAAGCATTATTAACAGCCATTGTAAGTAACTTATTCCCCGAATGTTTAATTTTCCCAGTTTTGACGTCATCTCTAAACTGTTTCGTTGGCATATTCAGAACCATTGTTGTCTGTGGAATTTGGACTTGCGTCCATTCTGGGTGTCGTTTCTCAATCATAGTTAATAAAGCTCCATATTGATAAGGGTCGAAGTAAATTCCTTGGACTTCCCAATCGTTTTCGATAACCATTTCTTCGAGTTTTTCCATAACTCGTTCATTATCAATGACACCAGATTCGAGTGTGGTAATTTCACATTCGCCCATGCGCTCTAAATTCGTATAAGAAACGCCGTCTCGTTTTTCTTTCGCTATTAGACCGTACTTAGTAGCAATAAACGAGAAACTGTCAGCATACCAATAATCATCCATCATCGTCATTGTGCTGATTGAAAATAAGTCGCTTGAATGTCCAACGTCGACGCCTATCCAGACGCGTCTGCCAGTCGTGTCAGGCTTATCAATAAGCGCATCTTCCCACGTTTGTTTATCCATATACGAAGCTTCGCTTGATTGTCGCCACATATTAAAGTTTTTGACTAAAACTTTGTTAATTTCACCCGTTTCAAGCGAAGTTTTACGCCTTTTTCGCAAATAATCCATGATTTTTTCATACAACGCTGGCACTTCCAAAATAGGATTTGACTTAATCCAATTGCTTTCGTCAGCAATTTCTTTCTCGTCATCTTGTTCTGCGATGAAAGCAAAATACGAATCATCAACTGTTTTCTTACCTAAAATCTTAGTAGCGTACTTATATTCAATGGTGTACATTGGTACATTTAAATCTAGACCAGCTGTCGAAATAATTAAAATCAATGGATTATCAAGCTGACCTTGACCAGATTCCAAAAGTTCAATCATTTCATTTGTTTTGCTTGCAGCGTATTCATCTAGCACGCCAACATATGGTTCAAAACCATCGACTGCACCAGTATCACGACTTAGCGCTCTAATATAAGATTCATCACGTTTATTGGTTAATTCATCACGGACAATCTTAGTCGCTTTATAGATGTCTTTATTTGCCGCTCTTAGCGCCTCTAACTGTTTCTTTGCCATTGTCCATGCAATTCTAGCCTGCGTACGGTCGTTAGCCGTACAGAAGAGTTGACGGCTTAATGCAGGGTTCTTACCAAACAAGAATTCATAAAGCAAGATACCAGCAATTAAAATCGTCTTCCCGTTTTTACGAGCAACCGAAACCATAGCTTTGCGGAAACGTCTGACCGAATGGTCTTTTTTCTTTCGCCAGCCATATAAGCTGGAGATGATGAATTTTTGAAACCTTGCTAATGGGTAAGTTTTGCCCGTTTTTACATCCGGCAAAATTTCCAAAAAATCTATAGTATTTTGGGCTTTTTCAGGAAAGTAATCAAATTCAAAATTAGGATTGCTAATATTTTTCAAATCGTCTAAGTGTCTTTGGCAAGCCTTGATAACTTTCTGACAAGCTTTAACATTGCCGTCGACCACATCAAGAGCATAATAAAAAGCAGTATCTTTATACTGCTCATTAATTTCCAAATAATCGTAAGCTATTTTTGATTACCTCCTTTCATTTATCCTCCAAACTTATCAAACATGGTGTCTTTCTTTTCTTCTGTTTTCGGCATGTACATTTTCATGCGGCTATCAACCGTTAAACCTAGTTGAGCCGCGCATGATTTGATGTTGTTAGTTGCTTTTTCAAGCGTGACAACTAACGGATTTTGAATCCACATACCTTTGTTATCGTCGTACACTGAAACACCAATTTCACTAACCTTTTCGCTAGCTTCAATGTAAATGCCATACCAAGTGCAGTAGTTTTCTAAAATCGCTCTGTCTAGATCACGAATAGGCAAACTTTGCAATTCGCTAACTACTCGCTTGTATTCTTTCTTAGCAATCTTTCCTAGATGTGCAGGCGGTGTAAGCCTTAATTCAGCTAAACCGTCGCCTGCTTTTTTCTGAACATCTTCACGAGCAGCTTTCTCAGCTTTCGTTAAATGCTTTTTATTAGTTTCAACTACTTTCAGCTTTCGCCCCAAGCTTTACACCTCCTTTCAAAAACTTTAAAAAGGGAAAATTGCGCACGGAAGAGGGCAGCGTTGTTATATCCGAACGATACTTAGCCCCGATAAAAAAACAAGGGGTATTTCCGAATTTTTATCTCGCCCTGCGCCTACTATAGGTAGAATGGTTCGCTTTTTTCAAGCTATTTTTTACCATAATTCTCACGATTAGCCTTAGCATCGTTGCATGCTTTACAACTCGCTTGAAGATTGTCAAGATCCAATCTTCGATTCCAATCCTTTTTAATTGGAATTATGTGGTCGACCATCGTTGCTTCCCCTCCACACATTTGACAGACATAATCATCACGAAGTAATACTAACTTACTTGTACTTCTCCACGCAGAACTATTGTAAAACCTTGTCAGCTTCTTATCATAGTTCCATCTAGTTTTGTTATAGTTCTTGTACTCTTCGCTTCGACTATCAAAGTCTACTTGCTTTCGCTTCCCACCAACAACAGTAAGCTTCTGTGGTTTCATATCGCTCAGTTCATCTCCCTTAATTCTCTACTCTATCATTATAGCATTCTAAATATATAGCACGCTATTAATCAATAGTTATTACTAGTTAGTGGTATTAATTGCTAGCTAACAATATAAAAAAATGAGGACGAGCACTTGCTCATTCCTCATTTAAAAACTTCTCAGCTTTCCTAAGCCAAACATAATATGTTGGAACGCTAATGTCATCAAACTTTCTACAAATCGTATCAATATCTAACTGCTCAATATACACCATTTGAAGAAGCGCCCTTGATGTCCCGTCTGGAATCTCAGCTATCTTTCGTTGGAATTCCCGTTTCTCTTTGATGGCTTTAGCCAGATACTCCTCAATCTCGTCTTGGGCAGAAATCAATTCGACCAACAAGTCATCTCTGCTTTTTCGACTCCCGTTCTGAACTCTGTCGGCTTGTGGCAGACTAGCATTTACTTTAAGTGCTTGGCTTCTTAACTTCTCAAGTTGATTCATTTGTGAATTAATATACTTGTCCAACGCTTTGATCTTTTGTAATCTAACACATGTTTTCATTTTGATTTTCCTTTACACATACTTCCAAATAAAACCATAAGCCGTTTTAGCCCTTCCATGCGCACACGCGCAAATGTTTTGATAATAGATTCCTAAACTTCTACCAGCACTGTGAACTGACTGGTGTAGTTTCACAAATTCGCCATTTTTTGTGAACTGTGCAACAGGCTTGCTGGTTCTTTGATTGCGTGTCCCATAATTGATATTCTCTTTGCGTGTGCACCACTCAAGATTGCGAACTGCATTATTTGTTTTATCTTCATCTTTGTGATTAACCTCGTTCTTCCCTTCAACAGGTTCAATGAATGTTTCACAAACAAGACGATGAATACAACGCGATTTCTGCTTGCTTTTGCCATCATATAAAGCGACCATAAGATAACCGTTTGTGTTTGGTCTACCTTTCAAAATCCGTTCGTTTATAATTTGCTTGCGCCCATCATTGCGCATAACCACTCTCTCAAGACTCTTTACTCTGCCTTTATCCGACACTTCATATCGCCCCTCAAAGCCTTTGATTGATTTCCAAATCTCTTGCATATTTTCAACCTTTCTACTATAATATAACTAAATTCACTTTCAGAAAGACCACTGCATCCAGCAGTGGCTTTTTGTGTTTCAAGCCTAGCGATAAACCCGTCACACGTTTAAAGAAAATGTATTAAGGTACCTCTTTTCTATTTTTTGAATTTCGCTATGTTTGCTAGCAAGTAAACCAGATAAAAACTTGCCTGCAGTACTAATTTTTGTGATGATTAAAGTTGTAAGAAGGAGTGCTTTAATCACCTCTATTTCCGTTTTATTATTTCTGGTTTAACGACTGCAAATGGATTCGAACCACCTGCAGCCCTTTTGCGAAAATACTGTTCCCAAGAGTATCCGCGAATCTTCTGGAAAATACTTCGAGAGAAGTTAGAGAGAAACTCGAAGTCAATGAGCCATTTCCATGAATCTAAAATAATTTAAAGTCCTCAGAGTGCCGACTAGGTAGCACTCGTCTTAGGCCTGCTTTCTTTTTTTATTTTTTTAATCCCTAGCCTCATACCCACGCAAGGACTCGAACCTTGCTAGTACCGTTGTGGGTCATCGATTGTTTGTAAAATATCCTAGTAATGCTCCAAATGCCACACTAACTATACAGATTATTATGATTGCATACTTCATTTACTCCCCTTTCCTAATCACAACTTCATCAACATTTTCATCTTCAAGAAAATGTACTATTATATCTCTCATAACATTAGGATCAGCAATCAGATAATTATGGTCTCCTTTAGTTATTTTGTAAACTGTAACTTTATTCATTTCATTCTCACCTCAATCTCAAACTCTTTATCTTGAAACTTTGTAGGAATTAATACACCTTTCAAAGCACCATCTCTAAAATAGATTTCCATCATACTTTCAAGAACCGCTTTACCAATTTCTAGCTGTGGTTCTAATAATTGTTCTTGTAATGTTTCCATTTCATTCTCCTAATAATTCTGGATTTTCATAAATGTTCCCAATAACTTCAAGAGAAATTAGGCTGATGTCCTCAGCTATTTCCCCAAAAGTAAAGACGACATTAGCCTTAGCATCCTTAACACCGAATCCCGCAAAGTTCTTATCATAAGCTACTTCTTCCGTGTAAGTGTTCCGGCCAACCTCATATTTTACGACATCACCCTCAAAGATTTCCTCGCCGTTTTTATCTTCAAGCCCAGTTGATTGCATGAGGATAAAATCGCTTGCTGGCACTTCATCAAAAGCAATTTCGTCATAACTTAGCAATAAAGTATCGTCTTTGAAAGGATAGACATCGTAATACATCACTTTGCCTTCTTCTGTCCATGCTCTAAATTTTGGTGTCATTTAATTGTCTCCTCTATTCTTAAGAAATACATCGATAATGTGATAAATCAACCCGCACGCCACTAATCTCGGTCGCTTTTTTTCATCGTACACTACAAACATTGGGAATCCCAGCAGGATCCAAGTCACAAATATCATTCATCCACCTCTCTGTACGTTTCCTCGAAAATGTCTTTTCGGCACACGTAGCATTCGCCAGTTTGATTTTTAATAAGATAATCAAAATCATTAAAGCCCATATAGCCTTCGAAAGTTTTAATCGTATGAAAAAGTCCTATCTCACCGAACAAAATATTTTGGTTATTAGCAAACTCTCTAACCTCATCGTAATTGTACGGTTTTACCTGAATCGCTTCGACAGGTGTTGTTTTGATGTACTTTTTAATCATTCTTCATCCTCTCTATAATTCAACCACGGCTCAATAGAACTGTGCTTCCCGCATTTTGAGCATTCAAGATGATATTTACTGCTAAAGATAAATATCCCCTTCGTCTCTTTCTTTACATAATCGTGTCTGCGAAAGAATTGTTTCAAATTCTGTCTAAGTTCTTTCTTTTGTTCATTGAACTTATAAGCAAGCATTTTAAGAGTATCGAACATTATTGCACCTCATCACTCTTCATTTAGTTCAGCTAGTTTGTTCCACATACCGCCAGCAAGATGACTAACTTCTTTAATTTCGCTAATTTGCTTTGGCTTTTCTTTATATTCCCACCATTCGTTACCGTCGTATTCGTGACGTTCAATCCACCAATTGTCGCCAACAACAACCAAATCCTCTGCTACTTCCGGAGCACCAAAACCTGAATCATAGTCAGATTTCTTGGCGACTTTTTCAAAATTTTCTTTTGTAATTCCAAAATTTGAGCCTTGAACATATTTGACATCTTTAAATGTTTTTCCGTAAGTCGCTAACTCTCTTAATGTTTCTTCCCATAAATTAGTCATTTTCCACCTTTTTCGCAAATTTCCAAGCCCATTCAAAATCCTTTTTGATTTCTAATTCAGTTAGTTTACACTTTCCAAAAGTTTCCCAACAATCTCCACCAGAGAATGTAGCAACAAAGAGTTTTCCATCACAGTCCTTACAAAGCACCAAACGAATAAAACCATTTGGATTCGGTATTTCAACCGTATACAGCTTCTCTTTCTTGACTTCATAACCAAATTGGTGCATGTTAGCAAGTGTCTGAATTGGTTTATTATCGTCATTACAAAACCATTTATATAAATCATCGTTTAATCGCTCTTCACTGAACTGTATACAAAAGTCATACACACTATCTTCAAAGTCATCTTTATGTTCTTCATACCAATCCGCCACATATTGCGGAACCACAGGTTTTTCTGGAGCATTAAGGAAGCAAGAATTACATAGAGCGTTGCCTTTTGCTTCTTCGAAGCCCGCTTCATAAGCCTCGTTAAGAGTTATAGCAGTAAAGAACTTTGGCGGTTTCATATTTTTTATCGTTTGTTGAAATTCTTGTTTATTCATCTTCCACCTCTGTAACTTCATATTCATCTAAATTGTTAAAGCCATATTCCGCTAGTTCATCTCTAGTAAAGATCGTCTTCACTGGGCCATTTCCCTGGAAAATACCAAGAGAGAATCCGTTCGACTTAAGTGCCACTTTGTACTCCGCGACTTTATAACCATACAACCTCATCTTAACAAGCGTTTCGATTGGTTTGTTTGCAGAAGACTTAAACCACCAGTACAATTCGTCGCTTAGTTGGCTTTCGTCTTCATAAAATTGTGCGCAAAGTTCATACACCCCACCTTCAAGATCATCTTTGATAGACTCGTAGAAGTCTGCTACGTATCTTGGAACTGCAGGTCTTTTTGGTTCGTCTAGTTGCTCGGCAAGATAAATAGCGTAATTAATGGCAAGATCATAGAACTTATTAAAGTCGGTGGCATCAATTTCTGATGGTGCTGTTAATTGTTTTTTCAGTTTGTCAATTAATTCTTGTTTATTCATATATTCCCTCCGTTTCCTGTAAGTATTCGGCTTCTGTTATATACCCTTGTGATTCTAATAGCTTTATCTTGTACTCAAACAAGTTGTTAAACACTTCGCTACCAGAGCTCGTCTTTCTTGTTACACTCTTCCCGCAGCGCGTGCAAATTCGTGTTTTGTATGTGTTGATCATATAAGTCGATATCGAATCTTGCGGCGTAGTATACCACAAATATGTCTTATACCTATGATCACAGAACAATTGTTTTAATATGCTCATATTCACCTCACAACCCTAATTCATTAACTTTCATCTCATTAGCTCCTTCATTCGATGACAGACTGCCTTATCAGGCAGAACTGCTCTAGATAATAATCTGTTAGCGTCATTTGCTGAAATGTGCAGCATCTTACCAATTTCAATATAGCTCTTTAAATGTTTCTTATGCGTCCAGTCAGTGAATGCCTCTAAAACTTCTAAAGGTGTTTCAACCTCGTGTTCTGAGAATGTCACTGCGTACATCACACGACGTCTATTTACTGTTTTCCCCATATTTACACCTCAACTAAAACTCTCTTTGTTCGTTTCTGTATTGACGGATAGCGTAAGCGTTTGATAATCTTTTCTTCGACTCCTAATTCGTCTGCAATTTCTTTAGTCGTTCCAATTGTGATGAATTCATCATCATTGTATAGCGCATACTCTTTCATTCAATTTCCTCGATTTCAATTTCAATTCGTGGATTTGGACTATATAGCTTTTTGGCTCTTAAATCACACACAATATTGTCATCAGACCAGACGATTTCAGATTTTGAAATGCTGTCAAACAATGATTTGATTAGATTATCCAAATCTGGCTTTTTAACGTGCCATAACAGCCGTGAAATGTATTTTGAATATAATTGTTTAGCTTTATCTTTCGCACGATCTGACGGCTTCTTAGAGACATTCTGGGGCGCTCTCATATAAAATGTAACTTCTACACGAACAGCACCGTCAAAATAATGTCCATCGTAATTTTCTTTGATGTAATCTGTGACCTGCTTCCGCCACTTCATCATTTTTGAATCTTCATACACCGCTGCATGCCGTCCTCTGATTGTTGCTCGTGGTCTTGATTGTGGTTTTGGTTCAAACGGTATTAGAAACATCATTCCAAAACTCCTTTAAACTCAAACACATTAAAGAAGTTTCGCTTATTTTCTTCGATAAATTCAAATAGTGCTTGAATTTCAGCGAGTTCTTTTTTCAAATCTTTAGCTTGACTTGATGTCTCAAGTTCTAAATCAAATTTTGGAATAGCTCGTAAGTTTAATTTATAAATTGGCTCAAATAAATCACCGTTTTCATCTAATGTTGCTTGATTTTCCTTAGTTTCAAAAGAAGCTGTGATTTCCCAATTGGGATTTCCGAGAATTGAAATCGCTCGTACAACTTCATTAATTTCAACTAGATAGTCTGTTTTTGGTACTAAAATTTTGCTCATTTTTATATCCTCAAAAAACAAAAGCGGGCACATTCAAAAGTGTGAGTATAAGGCTTGCGCCCGCTGAAATTCTTTACATGTCGTCCTGTTAACCGACACGTACTTTCTAGTTCGCTTTTTTCGTGGTTCACGACACGTATTTATCAATTATGTTCAAAACTCTGTTTTCGGAAATAAAGTTTTCATTGCCAATGCGAATAACTTTGTATTCTTTTTCTGCTTTAATTTCATGAAAAAGAATCTCTCTAAGGCTTCTAGCTGGGCAGTCTGAATATCCTAACAAATAAGCTGTATTTACCCCAAAAAAATCAGCAAACATTTTAGCTTTGTCAGATTTTATATCTGTTTCTCCGTTTTCCCAACGTGAGATTGTTTTTTCATTGACATTTAACAATTTAGCTAATTCTTTTTGAGTTAGCTTTTTTTCTTTTCTTAATTCTTTTAATCTGTTCATATCAATAAACCTCAACTCGTTTTGTGAGTTTTTTCTCTCTGCAGTACTCGCAATGCCCGCACGGTTTTGCTTGCGCTCTGCCGCGCTTAACATCGTCCAAGCGCTTAATAATCTTAGCCAGCTCGTTCAATTCGTCTTGAATAGCGTCAATATTTTGAATACGAATAGCTCGTGTGTCGCTCGGACTTTCTTTCGTAACCGCGTAAATGATTGGCTCAAACGGTTTATTATATTTCGCTTCAAGCATTGTTTTATAAACTGCCATTTGTAAAATATAACCATAAGCTTCGAACCAGCGAGCCTTATAATTGTTACCATCTTTATCTTTTACCCAGACCTCATCATCGATTGGGCCTTTTGTGGTTTTAATGTCGACAAAGTAGCCGTGTTCAACGTTCAAACAGTCAATCTTACCTTTAAACTCAACACCTGCAATCTCGCCCGTTACTGCAGCTTCTTTCTCACCTTGATAAAGTGCCATGAAGTTCTTATCTGTTGCAAGTGCACTAATCATATTCTCTGCTGTTTCGAATGGTGCATATAAGCTACCATTCTTTTTAAAAATCGACTCTTTATTCTGCTCAATAAACGTTTCGTGCGCTTCTTTACTTTCAAATGCACTGTGAACATAATTTCCAACAAGCAAAACTGTCTTATCTCGCTTATCCTGCCATTCGTCGTTAAGCTCTGCTAATGCTCTAGCTTCGCATTCTTTAAATCGTTTAACTTGCGAAACAGACCAGTAAACTTTTGCTGATTCAAGACTGTAATAATCTTTGCCAAGTAAGTCTTTAGTCATCTGTCAAATCTCCGAGCTGGTCAAATAATGCTGTTTGCTCCTCTTGGATTTCACCTGTTTCTGGGTCAGCAGCTGGCAATTCTTCTTGCGGCGTTTCACCAATCAAATCTGACAAGCTTTCTTCTTGTGGTGTTACATCAATTGGCGCTGCTTTCTCGTCTTCGCTTTCGTTATCAGCTACAATAGCTTGCTGCATGTCAACCGATTTTGGCCCGTACGTTCCAATAATACTTTTTAGCAAGGTCTTTTTAGCCATTGCGTCAAAATCTGTTTTCCACGGCCCGTTATTAAAACTTTTAGAAAATCGTTTGCCGTGATTGTAAACTTCCTCTCTTGTCCAGTATGTGATTTTACGGAAGCCGTTGAGTAATTCAAAGCATGCAAAGTAGCCAATAACTTCGTCCTGTGGTTGACTAAAATCAAGTTCCAGTGTTTCAAACAGCGGGTCATACGATTTGAATTGAGCTTTGTAAACAACACCTGCATTAATGCTCTTATATTGTCCGCTTCGTTGAGCTAACTCGATTAATCCTTTATAGCCTAGCTGAAACTGCGCTTGTCCTTTAAATGGTACAATGTACGCACTTCCCAGACTTGGTTCGATTGGTAAATTCAAAGTCGCTGCTTTCATTGCTGCGGTTAAAATCGAGTTGTTATCTGCCTTGCTTAACAATTTGTTGTTATTTACTACAGATAGCAGGCTCGCGATAAACTGGTCACTTTTGCCACTCACTACCTCACTAAATTTATTTTTTACCGCTGGACTGTTAAAGAAGTCCTTGTGTGATACTTGCATTTGATTTGCCATTATTTTCGTCTTCCTTTCGTTTTCTTCAAATTCCATATTTCACGCTTCAAGCGTTTGTTTTCTTGCTGCAAGCTCACAATCTTGTCTTGATATTGATTGATAATTTCACCATATTCAATCGCAAGATTTAGATAGTCGCTCGTTCTGTCGTAATATGACTGCTCAAAATCATCTTCTAAAATTATCATGCTGACCTCAATCTAAAATGTACTGTCTGACATCTACTCGATAATCAAGCGGAAAGTTAAAGATAATGGTTAAACACTTATCTGTTAACCCTTGTATTTCTTCGATGAGGTCTTCGTCAGAATAGTGTCTGTATGTTTTATATGTTTTAGCTAATGTCATGCTTTCATCGTTAACGAGTTCATTAATCGTTTCAAGCAACGCTTCTCTTAAATCGCCTTGATAGAGAAGCGGTTCATCATCAAGCCTAATTTCAATCATGCTTCTCTCCTCATTTTTCAATTAGTTCTCTTAGCTTGTTAAAATAGCTTTCGTATTCTTCAAGTTCTGCGTAACAGCGACGCACTTCATCACGCAAACGCTCATTATCTTTAATTAGTTCTTGTACATCCATGTTTCACCTCAAAATACAATCATTTTCATTTGAGACATCTTGCTGTCTCGTGCTAGCTTGTTGATCAATTCTTCTTCGCTAAGCTCTAACAACATAGCTCTTACTTCGTCTGAATAGCTGTAATAGCTTTGCTCGAATTGCTGGATAAGGAGCTCGTTCATCGTTTGCTTTCAGCTCCTTCCGAAAATTTAAAAATACGGTCTTTATCTCCTCGCATACCTTTCGTCAAACGATCAACGAATGCGTTGTCGTAAATTTTCAAAAGTTCTGCTCGTGAGAAATTCGTGTTAATTACCGTTTTAGTCCGACTATCTAAAATATTGAACAGGAAGCGATATGTCCATTCATTGACTGGTTTGATGTAATTGCCCGTACACGTTTCTTTTCCTAAGTCATCTAAAATTAGATAGTCACATTCTGTTAGTAGTTTTGTAGCAAACTCTTCTGTGAAGCGCCCGCCACCATTAAAACTAGCTTGCACACGCTGAATCAATCTTGCAACCGGCATGAATATGACGCTTTTTGGCTCATTGTAAATCTTAAATGTATCATTCAACGATTTGGCAATTGCAATTGATAGATGACTCTTCCCAACACCTGGGCGCCCTTGTAAGAACGTATTACCTTCGCCACCTTTTCCGTAATAACGAACCGCCCTTTGAGCGAATGCATGCGCTTTTTGGTCTTCAAAGTTATGCTCTTCAAAATTTTTCATTGTCGCATTTTTTAAATCATTTGGAATGATGCTCACGGACTCAAACATATTCCATGTTTTTGCCAACATTCCGTTAACTGTTTGCTGTTCGGCGCTGGACTGTTTCAATCGTTCTAGTTCGTCTTTCTGGCAATCAAGACACATAGCAACGCTATTGTATTCGCCATCTCGTGTCATACGTCTATAATATGGCTTATTGTGAATCGTACAGACATCTCCAGTATCTAGCAAAATCTTATTTGCTATCATGTATTCAATAGACATTAATTCCATATATTACCTCTAAAATCCAAAGGCTGGATCAACGATGCTGTGTAGATCTTCGTTCCCTTGAGGAAGATGTTTTGATTCTTGGAATTTCTTATCTTCTTCATCAGCTTGTGTCAGCGTTGTAACGCCGTTTTGTTTCCAATTCCTTAGAATAGAGTTTACATAGCCAAAAGAACGCTTAGCATTGTTAGAAGCTTTATCAATGGCACGCTTTAATAACTCTGGTTCAAAGCTATCTAGTTTGAGATAGTCGGCTAGTTGTTCCGCTTGATTAGGTGATAGAATGCCAATTTCTTGTTGATAGTAAGAATAAATTTCAGAAAAATCAGCAGCAGCATTCTTATTCTGATTCTTATTCTTACTCTTACTATTCTTTATATCTATCTCTATATCTATATCTGTTGGAAGGTGGTTGGAAAGTGGTTGGAATTTTTCCAACTTTTTGTTTTGCTGACGTTTATATCTGTTCCAATTTGTTTCTTGATCCAGCAGCATCGGAACTTGTTCAAGGAAGATTTCGTTTTCTTCTCCGATTTGCAACAATCCTTTACTTTGAAAATATGCGATTGTTACTTGAACATCTTCGACATTTTCGTCCAAAGCCATAGCTATTTCTTCCGCCAAACTATCGAGTACACCTTCAAAATAGATGAAACCTTGATTTTCCAGCGATTGTAACATCATTTTTTGGTAAATAAGCACATAAGTATCACCGCCGCTCATGCGTCTAAGTTGCTTAATCGCTAGATTTTTAAAAAAATTATTATCAAGACGCAGCCAAAAATAAATTTTTGTTTTACTTTTTGCCATTTAATCATCATCATCCTTTCATCGCGTCTAATGCTTTAATAGCGTCGTCATAATGCTTAGCTTTCACTTCCCAACTTTCGAACACAAAAGTCGGTTGCATTAATGGTTTTTCTTCTTTTTTAGTTCGCTTACCGATAAACGGCAATGTTAGCACGTATATAATCATCGCTAAACTAAAGCAGATAATAAATAAGTCCATGTTTACAACTCCTTGATCTCTAACTTTCCAATTCTTGGAAGATTGCGCTCTTTTAAGAATTCAATATACAATTCAGCCTCTCGTTTGCGTCTAAAAAATGCGTAAAGTTTTTTGGTTTGCCCTTCGCCGTAATTAGCCCAAACTTCATAGTCGAAATAGTTGTATGCGAGTCCTTCTGGTGTTAAATCCATGAAATCAGCGAGTTTTTTTAAGTTGTTTGCGTTTGGGTAATTCATCATATGCTCCCAGTTGTAAACCACGGATTTTGAGACTCCAAACAATTTGCCGAATTGTTCTTGTGTCATGCCTTGATTTGCTCGAATCTTCTTAATCCTTTGATTAAAATACATATTTCCTCTTTTCTAAGCCTTGTCCAGAAGCTTTTTAAATTTGATTTTCAAGCCATTTTTTAATAGCTCGCTTAGACCATCGTTTGGCTGGCAGTTCTTTTGGAAAACCATCATAATTACGGTAAATCTGGAATGTGTCATATGAAATACCTAAAAATTTATAAGTTGTTTTCATATCCATCAATTCTGGAAAACCGTCATCCCGTTCGATTTCCAAAAGCTTGTTTAATGTTTCCTTGATTATGCCTTTCAGCCAATCAGAAAATTGTTGCATTACACTATCCATAATTGCTCCTTTTTTTGGTATAATGTAAGTATGTTTCTGTGTAAGTCGCTGATTATTCAGCGGCTTTTTTGGTATAATCATCTCGAAAGGAGGTGATTATCGTGAAATTAAATTATGATTGCATTAGAGATGTTTTGCTAACAATCGAAGAAATCCCAAATCGTAAAGATGAGCTAATTCTTGCGAATTTC
>ENA-OQIZ01000260-OQIZ01000260.1-human-gut-metagenome-genome-assembly--contig:-NODE-260-length-31640-cov-33.875448_pt1 | contig 31640 bp, 28 predicted proteins | sample MGYA00242593_ERZ504758 | MGnify/ENA primary metagenome ERZ504758 (study PRJEB26092, sample SAMD00036364) | human gut metagenome | host: Homo sapiens | study: EMG produced TPA metagenomics assembly of...
TGCGCCCTCGACAGGCTGTTCGACAAGGCGTCGGTGTTCGTGATGCGGGGCCCGAGCTACCGCGGCAGGGGGCTTGACACCTACTCGGTGGAGGCCGTCCCCCAGGCGGTGAAGGTGAGGGGGATCCAGCCCGAGGGGATGTAGGAATGCGATAGGAAAGTCATAGATGCGGGCGTGTTGGCTAAAATGGGTCGGCCGGGATTGGTCAATCTCGGCCGACTATATTTGGCTAAAATAATCCGACGCTAACACTGGGGCCTTTACGGTTGCGCGGGCATAAACTCGTTTCCAAGGGACCTCGTCTTCGACCTCTCCAAGTTCGAACAGATCCTGCGTGCTGGAATTGCGATTCTCCTCTTCCGCAATTTTTAACTGCATTTCGACAGCGGGGGTCGGCTCGAAAATAGAAAACCAACCGCAAAGTTCGTACATGGCTAGTACGAGATCTATTTGGGACACAAAGCGCGTCATAGTAAATAACGTGTTAAGCGGATTGGTGACACTAAAGCCTAAATGAGTGTCGATTGTTGTGCCGGCATCCGATGCCCCTTCCCAGCGAATAGTGGAGCGCAATCCCGAGTGGTGATTACAACAACCTGGCGAAGCAACAGCGATAATCGGGGTCTTGAGGACGTCGGTTACGAAAGGGGCTTGGGATAGAGCTCGCCAGCCGTCTTCGGAGTTGGGAAGGCGCGGGTAGAGGTCGCGCACCTGCGGCGGGCAGCGCCAGTAGCGGAATGCGGTGTTTGCGCATACGATTTCGTCCATTTGCGCCTCCCCTGGTTTCGGCCGCGGGCCGTGCGGATTGCGGGCAAGGTCGATTATCTACTGGGTCATCATGCGGGTAAGTACCGGAAGCTAACCAAACGCTGACCAATAGCTTGACGAGTTCTGCCGAAAATCCCTCGTGTGATAGAAATCCGCTGGAAGGAGCTCTGGGCGTGTGGTCCCTGTCTTCACATTTGCGCATGAATCACATGGGGAATTCAATGAAAATACGCATATGTTTTATGCAAAACGTTCAATGACGTCAGCAAAAAAGTTGCGAAAAAATGACGCCTTAGACGACTACGATTCGATTTTGGTGTCAGTTTTGGTGTCACCCTTGGTGTCAAAAAGAAAAAGGCCAGAGGCTCAACACCTCTGACCTGCGCTTTTGATGGTGGGCGATACAAGATTCGAACTTGTGACCCCATCCGTGTGAAGGATATGCTCTACCCCTGAGCCAATCGCCCGTCGCCTTTCGGCAAAAGAGATACTAACATAGCCGCGCGTGGTTTACCAAGAACTTTTTGCCCTCGATTTTAAATTCGTGGGTGCCAGCCAGGCCTAAGCGACCAAAGCAATCGACAAACCCGCAGCTAAACCACCCTTTATCGTTTGATCCACGAAGTCTCGGGACGGCAAATGAGTCGCGCGTTGTTGTAGGCCATGTCGAGCGTGAGGCAGGTGCGCGCGGCGTAGAAGCCGTCCTCGCGCTGGATGGTCAGCGCCAGCTCGGGCTTGTCGCCGGTCAGGCACAGCGGCAAGAGCAGCTGGATCCGGCCGCCATAGAACTGCGGCACCGCGAGCGTGTAGTTGGCGGCGGCGCGGCGGGCGGCCTCGACGACGGCGCCCTCAAAGGCGCGGCGCAGCAGCAGCGAGTTGCCCTCCCCCATCAGGCTGGCAGGAATGCGCGTCAGGTTTTCCTCGTCGCCCAGAATGTGGTCGATGTTGGAACGGATGGGCAGGCGGTAGTCAAAGACCAGTTCGGAAGGGTCCTCGGCAAAGCGCACGCGGCACGGTAGGTACTCAAACGAGACCAGCATGGGGTCGCTTTCCTTAAAGAAGCCCTTCAAAAACCAGCGCTGGCGCGCGTCGGGCTTGGTGTTGGGCTCAAACAGGCCGTAGATGGTCTCGTAGCGGCGCGTGTACAGGCCGGTGTTGAACAGGCAGCGGTCGTCGTCGAACACCAGCGGCAGGTTGGACGGGGCGGTCTGGTCCACGTCGCGCTCGGTCAAAAACACCGCGCGGCTAAACGAAAACGACAGGTAGTTTTTGAGGATGCGGTTGCCGGGACCCCAGTCCTCGGGGTCGGCGAGGTCGACCAGGCGGTCGTAGCAGGGCTCGGGGCAAAACGCGAAGTCGTACACATTGCTGCACAGGGTGCTGGGGATTTCCATGTGGCGTCCAATCCATTCAATAACCGGCGTGCGGATGCTTTGATTCTATACGTGCGATGCAATACCGGGGCGCACAACAAAGTGGCACTAGGAGTCGTACTCCAGAGCAATCGGTTGCCAGACGAGGTATTCGATAGTGCAGTCCAGGGTATTTGCGAGCGCCAATTAAACCCGCACGATAAACAGTCATCACTCGTTGGCTGGCCGTGAGTGAGGGGCCTTTAGAGCTGCTTTGATAAGATCAGCACCGTTGTCGAAGCGACCGCACTCCCCCCGTCGCAAAGAATGCATCACCTTCACGGATGGCCTCGAGGGTCTCCGGGCTGGGCTCATTGGAAGGAAAGGGTTGAGGGTTGGTATTCGCAAGCTCCTCGTCCTGTTTACAGCGCTTCATAGACGCGAACCTCATCCTGCTCGATGCTTTTGCGGAAGGGCGGGCGCATGCGCTCTGGTGGGTTGGTGACGATATCAACTTTTCGCCCAAGTTCATTCTCGAGCTCATGGGAGAGTTCGTATAGCGCGCCGAAAGTCATGGTGTTGCCGCAGACTAGACGCAAGTCAATATCGCTATCGGGCGTTTGTTCGCCCCGCGCAAACGAGCCAAATAAATATGCTTCGCTGACGTCGTATTGAACCAGCACGCGGGAGGCGGCAGCGGATATGTCGGTAGGTGAGATCATGGGTTATTTGTCGTTCAACAGCAGAACGTCATAGGGCCAGCGGCGAAACCGCCGATCCGGCTTTTTGGCGTTCGGCGAGCTCGAAGATAAACGGGGCGTTTGATCTAACAAATTCTGTCAAGAAATTGAGATCATCAGCAGTAAATCCTTCGACGTTGAACCATTTGACCGCAGGCAAGAAGCATTCCGCATGGTCAAAGCCAAAGTCAACCGGGCGCTCGGCGGCCACGCGAACGGTTCCGTCTTCTCTTGTCTCTGAGTAGGCAAACTGGGTGCCATCATCAAGCTGAACGTAGCTCCAAAGCACGGCTGCCTCCTTAGTGTTGATATCCAAGTATAAAGAGCAAACTAGATGTAACGCGACGTGAATTGAATTATTCCTATAAGACACGAACTGTGACAGCCGGCCCTGTCTGTTGTCCTATTCAAAGAAAGTGAGGGTATTGGCGTAAGCCAATACCCTCACTCAGGGGCAATTGATCGTACCTTTAGTCAAGCCTCCCACGACTTGAGCCACCCTACTTACAGTAATGCAAGAACCACTGCCACGACAATGCAGGCAATGCCCAATACGAGAGGCAGCGATACCTTCTTTTCCCTGTCTTTAACAAGGAAGGTCTCGATTGCGGATGCGAGAATCAGAAAACCGCCAATAATCAGCAGGTCGAGTGCAACAAAGTTGACGGTTGTAATATCGGAAGAAAGACCTCCGGCGTTGACGTTTACGAGCGTAAAGATCGCGGCGAAAATGGCGAAGAGGGCCAGGACGTTGCCATAGATACGGGACTCGATATTGGCGATTTCTTCCTTTTTGTCCTCGACCTTTTTAAGTTCTCCGGCATAGACGTCGGAATAATCTGCAAGTCCGTTAAAGTTGAGCTCATCAGAGAAAGCGCCGTGGTAAGGATGGGCCACCATGCCATCAACGTGCTGGAATGCGACCTGCGCTATACCCTTAGACTTATCGAGCGTAATAGTGTTACCGCTTACGTTTGTAACACGGTAAAACAGCCGTGTTCCATGCCCGGGGAAATATAGCGGCGCATCCAAAGAAAGCCCCTGGCGAATGCGCGAATTGCGCAGAAGCACGCTAGCGGTCAAATCGTTTGGCAACGCAACACATTCAACGCAAGAGACGAATGTCGAATCTCCGGGGCCAAGCTCTACCTCGGATTGTTTGCTTTCGTTGATATAGAATCCCTCGGTGCGCAAGTCATACGTAACCTGTCCGATGTTCGAAGCATCGGCATTGAGAAGCACCTTGCTGTCGATTAGCTCCTGAATCTTAGTATCGCTCAAGTACATACGAACCACTTCCTTAGGCCTCCGAGTATAGCACCAAGGCATAGCAACAGTGACTGCCCCCAAAGGGGACATAGGGGAAGTGAGCTTAGTTGGATACTGGATAGCGGCCTAGACAATATCTAGCCTCGGATATGTTGCTAGAGATCGGTTTGGGCTTGACGGTTTGATTTTCTCTTCGCTTCCGGAAATCGAGCGCTTTAGCAGCGAATCGCAGCGCATAGGAGCGCTATGCCGAGTAAGAAAAGCGTTAGGGATGCGGCGGTCCAGCAGTTATCACCTGCCTTGGGAAGCGACGAGGAGGTCACGGTGGCGGCCTTGGGCTTAGAGGTCTTGGTGGCCGTGGTCTTGGCCACAGTGGTCGTGGTCACCGTCTTAGTCGCGGCCGCGGGCTTCGGTGTGGGATTCGTCGTCGGATCCGCAGCGGGCTCGCCGGTAGCGGGGTCAGCGCCAGGGGCGGAAGGGCCATCGCCCGGCACATCGGGCCCACCGGTCTCCCCCGCCGACGCCGTGGCATCCACGGGCTCGATCGTTACATGCGCTGCCACGGACCCGTCGGCATCCACCACACCGCCCGCGCCAAAGGCCCCGCCCGCAGGCGCCACAAAGCGCGCGGATGCAAGCGAACCGCCCAGGCAGGCAACGCCGCCGTCGACGCCCGACGCATCCAGCCAGGACGCATCGACGGTAAGCTGCCCGGTCGCGCCACCGCCGGCAGCCCCGCCCAGCAGACACACGCCATAGACGCGCACGCCCGCCCCGGAGCCCGCACCCGCGGCGACAACGCGCCCACCGCCGCGAACGGCAAGACTGTCCGCGATCACGCCGGCCACCCGCGCAACCGCGATGCCGGCGCCGTCGGCCCGCGCGTCAACCTTGCAGCCGTCCACCGCGAGCGTCCCCGACACGTAGATTCCGCACTGCGTGCCCGTGGCCACCAGCGACCCGGTGCCGCGGAGCGTCAGATCGCCCCACAACTCCAAGCCGCAACGCGAGATGTCCACGTCGGGCGCGCTCGTCTCGACAACAGTGTTCTGCCCGGTCAGCGTCACCACCAGGTCACCGCCGGCGCCGATGGCCTCGCCCGTGTAGCCGTTAAGCTCCAGATGTTCGGCAGCGGTCCAAGCCCAACCGGGGCCCGAAACGCCGGGCTCGTAGTATGTGGCGCCCGCAATGAACAGGCTCTCCGCGCCCGCGGCATAAGAAGGCCCGCCCAGCAAAACGCATAGGCAGGCCATGGCAGTAAACAGGATGTAGTGACGGCTGGTGTGGAACGCGGTGGCAAACATAACCGCTCCGATCTTCGCAAGAGCCAATGGAAACTGCGCCAGAAAACTACCTGGTAGCAGCAATTATTAGTGTAGCGAGATCAAACGATAGGCGAAGAAGAGACCTGCGATCGAGTACCGAAATTAGGTGTAAATCGTTTTGCCAGTCGGTGAAAGGAAGGGGCATATTTCGTTATTCCGAAGGAGGCTCCTCGACACGCATGCATGGGTGGCCATCGCTGCTATAGAACAAAGTAGATTTAGCTTCATCAATTGAGCCGCACAACCTAAATAAGCTCGAATGCCTTATTGAAGAATAGCCATCTTTGTCAATTTCTAACATCATGAGTCTATTCATAAGAAAAAGGGCCCCAATGGCTCTAAGAAGATTTCCTTGACTTGCCTTCTCATAATTACCGACCCCTGTGTTCTCGTCAATTACTACCCTATTGTGTTTGACGCTGTTGTAGTCGGTCCACCAAGTTAAGGGTTTGGAGTTATCAGCGCGTTTGTAATATGCACTACCATTTTTATTCTCGCTTTTAACCTGCTTCCAGCCATCGAAGGGTCGAAATTTGAACTTTCGATTGAACTCAACGGTCTTAATCCCAAGATTGGGAAATGCTTCGCCTAGATAATACCCCCATTTGCTTATGGTGCATTTATTAAGGTCGACATTGGGAAATAGTTGCCGAACGATCTCTTTTCCTAAGGAATCTATCTCACCGCACGCAGCTAAATAGAGAGTCAAATATTCAATAGAAAATGCGTCACGGTTTCGCTCGGAAAAAGCACAATATCGCTCCGTATGAGAAAATCGTTCCTCAATTGCCAGATAATAATCCCAATAAGACTGACAATATAAATCGAGTGAATACTTCGAATCTATGTTCATCATTAAAATCCTTTTTTTTAAATCAATTATTCTGAATCGCTGACAAGATTGTTATGGCTTTGTTTTAGGAACCCCAAAATCAGTATTTCCTGATCAGTTCTTTTCCATGTTAAGGTCGCCAGGCTTCCATATTTGCCATGCGTCAAGCGCCTGAGACTGGAAATCATCCGACACCACAATTGCTAGGCTTGACCTTGCACGTGTGATTGCAACGTAGAGCTTCGCTCTTGTGGCTTCAGATAGGCGAGCACTATGGTCAAAGAGCCAGTTCCGCATATTGGCAGTCGGAAATAGGAGAACATTGTCAAAAGATAGCCCTTTTACAGCGCCCATGTTATTTGCCTGAATCCCCGGGGGAGTTTTGGTCCTTCTGTCATAGACAAGGCTCACAGCACTGTAACGGTTGCTGTAATTGTTAGCGTCTGATTCTCTAACGAGTCTTATGGGAGATTTAATACTGTCTTCGAGCGTATCCCTTGTCGAAACAGTTGAAGGAAACTCCGGATACAGGGTATCGGCCAAATCCACAATATCCTGGGGACAACGGTGGCAGAATCGAAGTGTTTCGATATCGACGGTGCAGTTAAGGTGTTTGTCCTTAATATATTGACCAAACCCCGACTTGCGGTATGACTTGTTCTTATTAACGTTGGCCGTATGAAAAGTTGCTTGTCGCTGATCGCCCGCAAAGCGCATATCGCTAATATCGCAGAGCATGTTTGCGATAAGATCAAGATCATAACCAGACATATCTTGGATTTCGTCAATACAAATCATGGTGTATAAACGAGATAGACGATCGATAACGTCTCCGTTTGTAATCTCATTAATATAAAGTGCGAGTTCTGCAAGTTTGTCGCTAAATATTTTGATCTTGTTATCACCATTATGTCGGCAAGCATAATGGCGCAATTCAGTTTTCCTGGTCCTTAATGCGGATGCGGTGCTTACGAGGTCGATGCCGGCGATGGGTTCATTTGCAAGCGCCCCAAATGCGCCCTGAAATGGTCTTATGCACTCGTTTAGAAGGAACGTATACCAAGGCATGACGTCAATCGTATCAGGGATGCTACCAACTTCATTTAGAAGAACTCGGTTTAGTTCATCGCTATTGGCATCAGTGAATGTTGTGAGAAGCACGTGACCATTACGATGCTCGACAGCCAATCTAGCGAGATACGTTGTTTTACCAGATCCCGCCGCGGCGTCATAGAATACACCGGACATCTAAATCACCCGACGGCCCTATCAATGAAATCAATTGCACGGGTGATATAGTCGGGCCAGGTGACTTCTGTACTTGTTTTAAAAAACTCGTACGCGCATTCAGTTTTGTGACTTTTCATATATTGGAGCAAATTATCTCGTGTGTTATAGCTTTTCCTCAATATCTGATTGACGCAGTCAACCCCGTTTGCTTCAACTAGCTCAGGCTCAAGCGTATTGTAAGAGTATCCGTCAATTGACCCTCGATTTAATAGCCTTTCTGGGAAACTGACAGCGACTCTAGCGTCCTCATCAGGTTTGCCTTTGCCGAGTAAACTATAGGCCTTATATTGATTTTCTCTGGCCTCGATGTTTCCGTCATTGTCAGTCAAAGCGACAGCGAACTGAGAAACCGCATCAGCAAGTTGTAGAAATCTGGAACCAGAATTGCCGACTGAAATAACCTCTATGCCATCTTGAATGGGAAGGCGACCGTTATGGGAATCCATATACGCTCTCTGTACTATGAGCTCATCGGAATCACCTTCTACAAGAAAACACGCTTTACATAGCAAAAAGCGAAGCGTTGAGTAGCCTGGAAGTTTTTCAAAGAAATGGTAGGTGTCATCAGTGCAACCGTTGCGGAGACTGGTAGTAGTGCCATCCGGGCCAACCATAAGAAGATTGCCGAGATATAACTTATTTGCTACAAAGCTACTGTGTGTAGTAATTACAGCTTGCTGGCTATTCAATTCATCACAAATACCATTCAGTAGCTTATTGAGACTTGCGTGCGAGAGGTGTGCTTCGGGCTCTTCGAGGAGAATTACATTAGATCCGTTTTCGCTGTTTTTTGCTAGGGCCAACTCAACTTCAACCATATTTTGAGATCCGGCACCGGCATGTGAAAACGATATTGAATCAAGGGCCGCAACTACGCCGGACTCCCATGCTCGCTTATTCCCCATATCGCTGCGGAAGCTGACTGCTTTTCCCGATAGGCTATTCACCTTGTCGGATAACACTTTATTTGCAGCGCTAACAGCATTGCATTCATTAAATTGGAGTCGAGAATGTCGATATGCCTGAAGGACTGAAATTTGACCATCATGATCTAAAACGTCTTTTGCAAGATGCGATATATAAGACTGCTGACTTCCAGTCCTTGAGAATCCAGAAGAGTCGATCAGACAAGATCGAAGCTTTAATGAGGAAGTAACTAATCCGCTGCGCGCAAATGTATACCTTTTAACGCGATAATATTCGATAGGCAGGGCATTTCCTTCAAGCCCTTTTACGTATTGATCAAATTCCGATCCAAATTCTTCGCGATTAAGCGCAATTAAAATTCCAATTCCGGATTGTTTTTGTTTACCAGCATTGTAGTCACCTTCAAATTTTGCTATTTGATGGACATCTTTGCCATCGAACGTAGCTTCGATTCGTATTAACGGCGGCATCACAGCGGACCCGCATTTCAGCGTATTGAAATAGCAATTGACGTTGTCAACATTAAATAAATCTTGAGTGAGAGCTTGATTGAGCGATGCACCGCGATATGTACCAGACAGTACAAGATGAAGAGCCTCTAGAATTGTGCTTTTGCCTGAATCATTATTACCAGCGAGAACGTTAATGCCTGGAGATAGAGAAATATGAGTTGGTGATGCGAATTTTTTGAAACCCTCGATGTAGAGATCTTTTACATATAGGTTAGGTTCCATTTCCAGACTCCGTTACCGTTTGTATCAAACATTTTTGAAACCACTAGGTGAATATATCTCGTATAGTCCTCATCCACCACTTTGTCTTCATACTGATTTAATTACCAAGAAATTGCTTTATAGCCACTTCAATCAGCGGAATCACAATTGACGCTAATGGGCCAACGTTCTTTGCGATAGCCGAAAGCTTTTCGACCTTTTCGAGAAAGTCCTTCTTGTCGTCTCCTTTAGATGATTTATCTAGATCAGCGATTGCGCCGAGGGCTACATTCCTGTCTTCTTCATTTAGTTCTAGTTCAAGCACCATCTGGATGGCAAGAGTGGAATTCATAGTCGACGAGGAGGTAGATGACGAGGATGAACTCGAGGATATGTTAGGGTTGTTTGATACGTTATTATTGATTACGGGGCTTACATTAATATTCACTGGAACCTCCCGGTCCAAAAACCAGCCTTCAAAGTAATTCCACCCGTCGTCGGCTATTGCAACTCGATAAGCGATGTTATCTGCCCAATCAACCTTCAATAGACCATTTCGGGACAATTCGCGATAATCACCTTCCCTATTGCTCACATATGAAGGTCCCTGACGGGCTTTAGCGTTATCGTCACAGCACAGAATGTTGAGAAGCTCGTCGGCGCTATCGCTTATGCACTTAAATCTCCTTCTGGCTTGGCGCGTTCGACTATAGTGTTCGCGGCCAGCAGGGCATAAGGCTTCGACATATGCTGTCGAATTGGACATGTCGGTCAGCATTGATATCATTCCGCTGTCACGAAGCGCCACGAGATGCTTTGTAATTTCCAAATCTGTCAAATCAAGCGGAAGTTGGTCCTGTCGCATCCAAACAATAGATAACGCCATCTCCTGCTTTGCGTTCAATTCAAACATACACCACTCGTTTCTCGCTATTGAATTTGCTAGTTATCAGCAGGTCTTATTTCTTTAGGATATGACCCTGCAGAGACATATTTACGAGTCGAGTAAAATCCGCTCATTAAGAATCGCGAAAGACTCAGTCCAATTTTGATGCTGATACTAATTAGTAAAAGGCCTTACGATCCCACAGACCTTCCACTCTCCATGGCGCTTTTCCAAATGGAGTTGATAAACATTCGTCAAATACTGCGGCGTGCTGGTTATCCAGGCATTTGAAACATGTGGAAGTAGTTTAACCTGTGCGTAATCTGGACCGCCCTCATGAGCCACCTTAGAGGCGGCTCCAATTTGGGGAATGGAACGAATCATCTCTGAAGCATCCTCAAAATCACCCCAGTATGCCAGGGAGTCTTGGCAAACTGCCGATGTAAGACTCCTTATATCTAGCGGCTTTTTCAACAGTAGATTTATAAAGCTGTCCGCAGCCAGAATAGCCGATGCGTCATCTACTGGCAGAGTCTTTATGATATCAACGACTTCGGGAACATCCGCATCGTGTCCAGCAACATTCGACCAGTAGGGAGATCCAGAAACCTCTTTAGCCTCGCCACGGGAGGTATCGAGGTTCAATACAGCGGCCTTGTCACCGTCAATTTTTGCAAGAGTAGGCACTTCCGCCGAAATGCATAAATCTCTGAACTTGAAAATGATTTGCTCACGTGAAATAACAAATGGCGCGAGAGCATGCAATCTTGCATGGTTGGGAATCGCCTGCAGCCGCATTGCCCTATCGTAATCTGCATGCAGCAAGCTACCGTAAACGATATCTTCGATGTTGCTGAAATGCCCCTGTACATCGTTTCCGTCTTGAAGCAGGAGCTCTATATCTCTTCCGAGTGGCTGCTTGAGCCTTTTACGCAGATCTCCAATAGCCTTCGCACTGAAGCGCGGGTCAGTTTCGGCGATATCAAAAAGCTTCTTTAGCTGCACGCGCTCGCTATTGGAAAAGTACTTCCGCTGAAGCATCATGCGGACACAAATTGCGGTCCAGACCATCTCGATATCTTCTATCTTAGAACCGCGAAGACCAAGTGGGTCTGAAATAGAACTGCATTCAATCTTTGTAGGCAAAGGGACGCATGCAGTAATAGCATCGTATTCCTGCACCGTGAACATAAATAGAGACAATAACGATGCGTTATCTATTTTTGATGCTTTATTCATGAGCGCCCCCTCAGGTGGTAATTGCAAGGTAGAGACCAAAAACTTACGTATATCTACCAAAACATATTACAGAGGTTGATGGGGCTTGTTTAATTAAAAGAGGGTGTATTGGCGAAAGCCGATACACCCTCTTTTCGACAAATGGATTTATACGCAAGGTTAGAGTCGCTGCCTGGAATCCTCTCCCCTAGTCTCGTTTAAACAGGTCGCGCGTATAGACCTTGTCCGCAACGTCCGCGAGCTCGTCGCTCCAGCGGTTGGCGACGATCACGTCGCAATCCGCCTTGAAGGCCTCCAGGTCGTGCGTGACCTCGGAGCCGAAGAACTCCGGCGCGTCCAGCGTGGGCTCGTAGACCACCACGGGCACGCCCTTGGCCTTCACGCGCTTCATGACGCCCTGGATGGAGCTCGCGCGGAAGTTGTCGGAGTTGGACTTCATCGTCAGGCGGTACACGCCCACGACCGGCTTCTCCCTGCCCTCGTACACGCGTTCCCAGACCATCTGCAGCACCTCGTCTGCAACGAAGTCCTTGCGGGTGCGGTTGGCGTCCACGATGGCCTCGATCAGGTTCTGGGGCACGTCCCTGTAGTTGGCCAGCAGCTGCTTGGTGTCCTTGGGCAGGCAGTAGCCGCCGTAGCCGAAGCTGGGGTTGTTGTAGTGGCTGCCGATGCGCGGCTCCAGGCACACGCCGTCGATGACGTCGCGGGTGTTGAGGCCCCGCACTTCGCAATAGGTGTCGAGCTCGTTGAAGTACGCCACGCGCAGCGCCAGGTAGGTGTTGGCGAACAGCTTCACGGCCTCGGCCTCGGTTGTGCCCAGCACGAGCTCCGGGATGCCCTTGCTGCCGTCGGCGTTCACGCGCTCGAGCTCGGCGGGGTCAGCGCCCTGAGCGAGCAGGCCTGCGAACTTCTCGGCGGCGGCCACGGCCTCGGGGTCCTCCTTGGGCGCGCCCACCACGATGCGGCTGGGGTGCAGGTTGTCGTAGAGAGCCTTGCTCTCGCGCAGGAACTCCGGGCTGAAGAAGATCTTGCTGTCGCCCAGCCTCTCGCGCAGGCCCGCGGTGTAGCCGACGGGGATGGTCGACTTGATAACGATCCAGGCGTCCGGGTTCACCGAGCGCACTGCGGCGATGGCGGCCTCGACGGAGCTCGTATCGAAGTAGTTCCTGTCGCTGTCGTAGTTCGTCGGCGTGGCGATGACGGCGTAGTCGGCGCCCGTATAGGCCTCGGCCACGTCCACGGTGGCGCGCAGGTCGAGCTCGCGCTCCCCCGCCTTGGCCTCCGCCAGGAAGCGCTCGATCTCGTCGTCCTGGATGGGCGATACGTAGCTGTTGATCTTCTCGACCTTCTCGGGCACGATGTCCAGCGCGTGCACCTCGTTGTGCTGCGAGAGCAGGACGGCGAGGGACAGGCCGACGTAGCCGGTACCGGCGACAGCGATCTTCATGTCATTCTCCAATTGTCAAAGAACAATAATTCGCATTAAAAATGGCCCCTATTACAGGGCCATGATTTCCTAAATGTTGTAGTAGCGCTTATACCATTTGGCGAAGGCCCTCAGGCCGTCCTCGAGCGGCGTCGCGGGCTTGTAGCCCAGGTCGCGCTGGAGCGCCGTGGTGTCGGCGTAGGTGACGGGCACGTCGCCGGGCTGCATGGGCACGAGCTGCTTGTGGGCCTCGAAGTCGTAGTCGGCCGGCAGCACGCCCCCCTCCACCAGCACGCGCTGCAGCGTGTCGACGAAGTCGAGTAGGTTCTCGGGGTGCGAGTTGCCGATGTTGTAGACGCGGTGCGCGGCGAGCGGCAAACCGTCCTCGCCCATCTTCACCTCGGGCGCGGCGTCCATGACGCGCCTCACGCCCTCGACGATGTCGGCGACGTAGGTGAAGTCGCGGCGGCAGTCGCCCATGTTGAAGATCTTGATGGTGTCACCGCGGCGCAGCTTCTCAGTGAAGCCGAAGTAGGCCATGTCGGGCCTGCCCATGGGGCCGTACACGGTAAAGAAGCGCAGGCCGGTCGCCGGGATGGAGTAGAGCTTTGAGTAGGCAGCGGCCATGAGCTCGTTGGACTTCTTGGTGGCGGCGTAGAGCGACACTGGCGAGTCCACGCGGTCCTCCTCGGAGAACGGCACCTTCTTGTTGCCGCCGTAGACCGAGCTGGAGCTGGCGTAGACGAGGTGCCTAACCGGGTGGTGGCGGCATGCCTCAAGGATGTTGAAGAAGCCGACGAGGTTGCTCTCGAGGTAGGCGCGCGGGTTCTCGATGGAGTAGCGGACACCGGCCTGGGCCGCGAGGTTCACCACGACGTCGAAGCCGTTCTCCGCGAACAGGCGCTCGACGAGCGCGGCGTCACACAGGTCACCGCGCACGAAGGTGAAGCGGCCGTCTGTGTCGGCCTCGGCCAGCATGCGCAGGCGGGCGTCCTTGATACCGGGGTCGTAGTAGCTGTTGAGGTTGTCGAGACCGACGATAACGTCATCGGTCTCCTCGAGAAGCTTTTTGACGAGGAAGGCGCCGATAAAGCCGGCTGCTCCGGTGACGAGTACTTTATTTGACATATTGCTCCTTTGGACGATCGAAATAACTAGCTGCGAATTGAAAGTACTGATTTGAGAAATGATGAAAATGAATCTATGTAATTGTCTGACTCAAAAAGTTCTAAAGCCTTTTCTAGTGCAGCTCGTTTCATGCTGGTCAACTCATGGTCAGTCAAATTGCATGCGCTTGTGATTCCGTCTAGAAGAGCTTGATTGCTTAAATCCGGAATAACAATTCCGTCAATCATATTCTCGAGAATAAGATCGGCTCCTCCGACCGCGTTGCATAACATCGGAACACCGTTTGACATACACTCAGCGAATTTTGTTGAAAATCCGGCGCGAGAATATAAATCAGGAGTTCTAAATAGAATTCCAAAGTCAGATTCTTGCAGCATTTTGATTACGCTGTCATGGGAAACACGGCCGTGAAAATGAACCTTATTAGATCTGGCAATGTTTCCCATTAAACTGACTGCCTGGTTTAAATCAATTCCAATTACATCGAGTACTGGTTGAGTGATTGCTGGAATAGCGTCATTACTTATAAGCGAAATAAACTCTGTAAGTGAGTCTTTTCCCCCAGCGGGTGAACCTGCATAGACAAACTTGGTTATAGTTCTCCGCTTCAATCCTTCTAAAGAGCAAGGGTCACTAAGTGAGTCTCCGGCCCTATTTAAGGGTGGCAAATAAAAAACCTTTGGATATCCTTGAGAGGAGTAGAGTGAATCGAAATGTTTTTTAAAAAAGGGCGAGATTGCGATAACTCCATCTAGCAATCTATCCACTTCAGCCACCCGTTTAGAACGAGATTTCTCCACAAGCCAAGCAGCTAAATCTCCTGTAAATTTCGGAGTAAACCAATCGGTCTCATCAACGATTACGGGAACGTTAAAATCATGGCAATGATCTAAAACCCGTTTTGCAAGCTTATGTTGTATCCCGTAATAAATAACCAAGTCGGGCTGTATTTGATCGAAACATCGAGTGAAGGCTTTAAAGCTGAAGGAAGAAGAGATTCGCTCGTAATACTTTTTTGCTATTTGATGGTGCCCGAATTTCACCTCATACGGAAAATCAAAGGGATAGTCGTAATTGCTGCCTATGGCGTTGGATGACGGCTCAATTATTCCAGCAAGAACAAAATGGACGTTAAAGCCACATTTAACCAGCAAATCGGAAATTGCGAAAGCATGTTTTGTAGGAGCATTATCCCCCGGAATTGATTGAACTAGATATAAAACCTGTTTATTCATTCTGTAGTTCATTTCTGATCGATTCATCAATGCCGTTAGAAAATAACGGTTAATTCCGACGAAGGGACAATTTGTCCATAAGCAAATTGAATCCTTCGATGTTCATCAGCTTAGATAGCACGATGTAACACCCTAAGGACCCGAGAGGGGCAACGATTAACGAAATAAGATTCCCGTTTGAAATGTGGATTAATAATAATGCGATCACCACGGAAAACAATGTGGCAATTGACGGCTTAAGAACGTCAATAAGCTGCTCAAATATGCCATAGCCGAGCACTTTTTTATTCGGGGTCATGTTAATTAACATTGAGACAAATCCGCAAAAGGCACTTGAAAGGGAAATCGCAAATACACCAAAAGGAATCGACATAATTAAAACGATGAACGAAATAGCCTTCTTAATGACCTCAAGCTTAAAACAAAGGGCGCCTTGACCTGCTGCTTTAAGTGCCTGCCAATTCATAGATTGAAGGGGTTGAAATAGATAGAACAAGCACGCAACTTGAAGATACGGGACGCATTCCGCCCATTTTTGACCCAAAAGAACAAGAACCAGAGGATGCGCACACGCAGCCAAAATTCCCATCATGGGGAAAACGAGATAAGCAGAAAGCTGCATCGCTTTTCTAAGAACTGATTTGAGCGCGTATTGGCTGTCTTTCTTTTCAGCCATTAGAGGCAACATTACATTACTAATTGGAGTGTTTAAGTTGCCTACAATTAAAGCCGGGAATTGGTTGCCGCGATTAAAGAAAGCCAAGTCTGCAGAGGAATAGAATTTTCCGATGACTAAAGAACGACCTTCTGTATAAATAGAATTAATAAGGTTGGCACTTGTAAATTGTATTCCAAGGGGCAACAGCTCTCTTGCTGAACCAACCACGAATTTTAATCTAGGCGTCCATTTTGTTAACCAAGTCATTAGTACCGTTGTCATCAGAACAGTAAGTATCTGTTGAATGATTAGCGCATAAATACCAAAACCCAACATTGCAACTACGATAGCTGCTAATCCTGAGATCAAGGAGCTGAGGAACGATGCAGAAAATTGCAATCTAAATAAAAAGTTCTTTGCAATATAGGCCTTTTGAATTGCATTCAGTGCCGAAAGAGGAAGACGTAATGCCAGAACCCTTAGGTAAAGACACATATCTGCATTTCCATAGAAGTCTGCAATGCTTGGAGCCGCAAAAAATATCAATACATATAAGATGCTCGACAATGCAATTGAACATGACAACATTGTCGAGTAGTCAATTTGATTGATATCAGACTTTTGTATCAGCGCTTCGCCAAGTCCATTTGTGACGAGCACGTCTGCCAAATTTGTAAATACAAGCAGCAGCGAAAGAGTACCGTAATCACTCGGGGACAGCAAACGCGCCAAAATTAGGGAAATAACAAATAGGGTACCTTGCGTGGCAAATCTCTCACCTATTGCCCAAAACATACTGGTTGCAGCCTTGTTCGAAGCCATTATTTTTCACCATCCGCATTGCGCATACGATTAGATCTTTCTGGTTCTATGTTGTTTAGGGCAAAACCAAAGGATGAAAATAGAAGAACGACCCCGACATTAATTGTGTAAGAGTAGTAAGTTGATAATCCCAGAATCGCCATGAGATAAAAGAGGGCAACAAATTTGCACTGGCTATTTTTGGAAGAACCAAATAGGCATCGCAACAGGACGTACAAAAGCGGAACAACGGCTAAAACACCAAAATGAAACATCAAATAAATTATTTGATTATCGAAAAAAAGATAATTTGAATTCGTGCCGTATCTATATCCAGCGCTAATTCCGTTACCGAATATAAGCCATGCTGGTTCAACCTGGCTATAGAAAATTTCATATTGGCTAGACCGTGTATCTTCACCGATTCTGTTTAAAAACGAATCAAGAACTTCAGGATAGATAAATGACAATGCCAAAAGTGCCGTTCCAGCTGCAAAAATAACAATTACAGTTCGTTTAAAAACTTTGTCAATTCCTTTAGCCATAAAAGTTGCAACAAGCATGACCAGCATTGGTTGAATTAACCAACTTCTGGTTGCCAGCATAAATGCGGCGATGCAGGCAAGAATGCCTATACCCATCGTTATGAAATAGCCGTGTTCATCATTTGATGTAAGCACCACGGTTGACCAATACAAACTGATGCCAAATGCAAAATAGTCCCTCGCAGGACACCATCCAATATAAGATCCAAAACCACAAATAGATTTAAATTTAATAATTGATGCTAGTGAGGCGATAAAACAAATCAATGATAGCAGCGGGACCCATTCTTTAATCAACTGCTCGATTCTTGGATCCTCTGATAATAGGTAGAATAGAGGAATGATAAATACAGTGGTTGGAACATTTCCAAAGAGCACGCTGGTTAAGTCGCCCGCATTATTGGCTACGGCCATTAAGCTATAAATTATTAGTCCAAAAACTGAACAAGATATAACGAGCCAATTAGCTTTTCGTGATTTACTAATTGCACGCAACAAGAGAATCGAAAAGCTGATCTGTTGAATCAAATCAAATAAAGAAGCAAAGCGTCCGTTTGAAGTACTGAATGCAAAGCGGTTAACTTCCCAGTCAGTAGCAAGCGAGTATGATGACCCCAAATCTCGAAGAAAGGGAACCATGAGGCCAGAAATCACTGCTATTGCTAACAACAGGTCAGTGATTCTTCTATTTTGATTGTATTGGTTTAACTGATATTGCAATTCTGTTTTCCTTATTGGAGACGTTTGGGCGAATCTATTTAAAGAGAAGATTTGCCCATTCATTGCCAATAGTTTCTAAAGAAAGGGACTGCCTTAGCATCAGGGCATTATTAGACAAATGATTCGAATAGGACTTATCTTCGACGATCCTGTTGAACGCTTCGCTCTCAGCAAGATCGTCATCAATATCGACCAAAATGCCGTTCTCGCCATTCCGAATAACTGCCTCTGCTCCACCACCGCCACATTTGGTGCAAATTGTTGGAACCCCCATACACAAGGACTCAAGCATAGAATTAGATAGGCCCTCGAACTTTGATGACATTACAAAAGCCGATGCAGTTCTAATGTGCAAAAGAGCGTCAGAAGAAAACCCCATAAATTTGATTGAATCATCCATGTCAAGGCTATGAACAAGGTTTTCTAGTTCTGATTGAAGGCTTCCCTTGCCAAAGATTTCAAGAATATATTCAGGGTGTTTTTTATGAAACAGCTCAAATGACCTGATTGTCATCGAGTGATTTTTTTGAAGTTCAAGCCGTCCCGCTGTGACGATTGCTTTTCTTCTAAGCCCAGAATACGGTTCAGGCAGTTCACTAGATATTGGATTTAAGATGATTTTTGAATTCGTCTGAAGGTATCTCGGCATTAAACTTGCCTGGCTTTTTGTCTGAAACACCATTGCATCGGACCTTCGATACAACATGTTTCTAATGAATGGGAGGATCTTATTGCCAGGAAAATCATATCTCGGATCGTTTCGCACCGAAACAATAACCCTGTTTGGGAGTCCGATGGTCGCCATCAGCGTATACATGTTTTGATGTGGCAAAAATGAAATCACCGTGGCTTTGGGCCGTTCGGAAACAAAACGCCGTATTAGCTTGACCTGGTCGAGTGGCTTGAGCGAAGCGTCTGCAAACTCAGAACACACTTCAACTCCATCTGGCACATCATATTCAATAACGTTACTTTTAGTCAAGAAATAAGTAAATCTAATACCATGAGAAACGAAGTACGATGCAAGCGCAAGAGAGACGCGCTCGGCACCGCCACCCATCAAAGAAGGATGAACAAAGACAATATGTCCAGCTTCTTGAGCTGAATTCGTATATTTCAATTTATTCCTCTAGTTTACGCTGATCAAATCGCTATAAATTTCAATTCGTTAACTACACAGCAGATTGATATCAAATGAGCTGCATATTTTATTGCGAGCTGATAGATCCATGTCTTTTCTAAGCTCGGGCGATCCGAGAAAATTACTCAATCCGACGCTAAAACTTTATTGCTATCGCCCGTTACGAGAAACCCGTCAACTCCATCATTTATGAGTTGAGGGGTACCGCCTGCAGGAGTCGCAATGGTTGAAACGTCTATCGGCATGGCCTCGAGGATGCTCATAGGAAGTCCCTCGTTCTTTGATGGCAGACAGTGCAACGCAATTTATTGGAATAAAGCTTGCCTCTCAATCGCGAGGGGCTCTTGCGGTCAGCAAGCAAGTTCCTTCGCGGTGTACTGTTAGTGCAGGCGTTAATAATCACTCACCACCGCGCGCAACTTTTTCATAAATACTCTCCAGTTTTTTGAGATAGGCCTTCATGGAGTAACGTTCAATAATGGTTTGGCGACCGCGTTGCGCAATCATCCGAGCCCAGTCAGGGGCCTCGATGCACCTGCTCATCGCCTTCGCAAGACCCTCTGGGTCACGCGGCTCTACAAGCAGACCGTTTACCCCATCATCGATGAGACTTGGTAGGCCGCCCACTCTAGTGGCGATGGAGGCACACCCAGCTGCCATAGACTCGAGCACGCACATGGGCAACCCTTCAGCATCCGAGGGGAGCACGGATGTAAGGCATTCATCGGAAAGTCTTGCCTTCATGAGATCGTCGGCCCAGCCAAGAAACTCGACGTTGCGTCCAACGCCCAACTCGTTGGCGAGCTGCTGATAGCTTTCCAGTTCCTCGCCACCCCCAGCAAGCATTACTTTCGTTTCGGGATGGGTCAAAAGAAGACAGCGAACAGCCCTAAGAAGGGTATCTACACCCTTCTTAGGGCACATGCGTCCCAAGAAGTAAAACTTCGTAGGATCCTTTTGCTCACTTACCTCCTGCGGAACAAATACAGCATTTTCAAGCACCACAATATTTGCTAGCTCAAACTTTCTGATGAAATAGCTCCTCCACTCCTCGGAGAGAGCTATGACTCGGGAAGCATTCTGCAGCATCCAGCGAACCTTCGTCTGTTCACCGGCGCCCATATGTTCGTACTGGTTCTCAAAATCACCCTCATGAACATGGAGGATATAAGGCACATTGGCCTTTGCCGCTTCCTTGCAAATCAGATATTTCCTCTTGTAGCTCATGCCAAGCGCAGTGTGGATGTGGCAAACATCGCATTGTCGGAGTTCACGACGAACCTCGAAAAATGCTTGCGGAAACATCAAAATTTTCGTGAACTTCGATCCATCACGCATCGTTGCAACGAAATGAACCTCTCGACCCGTCGATGCGACCGCATCCAAGATATTCTTCTCAACAGTTGCTACGCCACCCCAGGCCTCAGGTGACGGCCCTACCATAAGCACACGACTAGCCATGAAATCCAGCCCCTGCTTGCCGTGCCTTACCAGTAGCATCCATTCTCCACTTCATTCGCATGTTCAGGCCGCTCTTCCATACTCGGCCTGATCCAGCTTGAGTTGTAAAGCTCCTTGGAGATAGGTTTGAGGTCCCAGCGCTTCCCCTTGATGCCGAAAAGCATCTGAACCATCCCCCCCCCCATGAATCGCTTGCCGCCCAGAACGTTTCACGTGAGATGCCAAGGGAAAACCATACGCTCCACAGCCAATGATTGCGACATCAAACTCCCTGGAGTCAACTTCAAACTCAAGATGCTTCAAAGCATCAAACCAATCGGTATAACGGGCATCAGCGCTGCCCGCTATCGTTTGAGGTGGAACGAGTGTCTGCAATTCAAAGTCAGGTAATAAGTTTCTATTTGTAAACAACTGCTCTTTGCGTGAATATTGAGCTTCAATACTTTTTGCAAAAGGGTGGACAACAAGCACGCGCTTGCCAGATAGAGCTGCCGTCCACGGATTGCCCTGATTTCGATAAGGCTCAAGGTTTTCTAGATATGAAATGGTGATGCCTTCAGCACAAACCTCTTTCAAAAGCCATTGCTGCATGAATGAGTCCCAATAGGCCAGGGCATCCAAATCAGCTGCCGATTTGGCCATGAGAAGACCGAAGCGCCTGATATGTTCGTCGTCTGCCGGGAAAAAGCCAGGCCCTACCGCCATGCGTTTCTGAACATAGAGAGGAATGGCCTTATCGTATCCTTTGGCAACGCCAAGCGCCCAAGCGGTTGCACGAGCCTCTTGACTACCAAACCGGCCTACCATGATTGGCTTACCAGATAAAATTAAGTTCGAAATAACCGTATTGAAATCGTCGCGATTTAATGCAGACTTTGGCAAATATTCTTGTTTGCCGGCCTTATACGCAAACCGTCTCACACAATATCGCAACTGCATTGCGCGATATTCGATTTTGCCTTTATTCATGTTCATCGAATCCCGGTCTCATAGAAATCATGCGAGCAGGAACCCCCCCCCCAAATTGAATACTCAGGCTCTACATCTTTGGTTACGACGGCACCGGCGGCAATAACGGAATGATCAGAGACATGGACACCCTTTAGAATCGTCACTCCACTGCCCATCCACACGTCATTACCGATAACGACATCCTGGTCGTTATCGGGGAGCTTGTCCTCATCGGTAAGTTCCATCATGGGGCGATCGAGGATGTCGGTGCGGTGATCGCCGGTGATAACGGTAAGGTTGGGTCCGCTCATGACATAGTCGCCGATGTGAATTTTCGCCCGGGTTGTGAGCAGCGTTGTTCCAGGGCCAAGGTACACGTCATGGCCCATGTAGATATTGCCCGCTCCGGCAATCTCGCTGCGGCGGCCCAAGGTCACGTTTTTGCCGCAAGCAGCAAAGGAGCGCCGTAGCGAGGGCATAAGAAGTAGCTTGTTGTAAGCACGGGGGATGCCGTCGAGGATCCTATAGGCGAGACCCATAGCTACGCTTTCCTCCACACCATCTTGTCCACAACGCCAGTGTAGCTCTGGATGATCTTGACCACCTTGGTGGACACGGTCTCGTCGGCGTAGTCGGGCACGGGCGCCTCGGGGAGCGACCCCTCGGCGTCGAGCTCGACGGCGGTGTGGACGGCCTGGAGCAGGCCGCGCTCGCTGATGCCGGCGAGCGTGAAGCATGCCTTGTCCAGCGCCTCGGGGCGCTCGGTGGAGGTGCGGATGCACACCGCCGGGAACGGGCGGCCGACGCTCGCGAAGAAGCTGGACTCCTCGGGCAGGGTGCCCGAGTCGGACACCACCGCGAAGGCGTTCATCTGCAGGCAGTTGTAGTCGTGGAAGCCCATGGGCTCGTGCATGCGCACGCGCGGGTCGAGCTTGAAGCCCGTCGCCTCCAGGCGCTTGCGGGAGCGCGGGTGGCAGGAGTACAGGATCGGCATGTCGTATTTCTCCGCGAGCGCGTTGATCGCGGTGAACAGGCTCGTGAAGTTCGCCTCTGTGTCGATGTTCTCCTCGCGGTGGGCGGACAGCAGCATGTAGCGCTTGGGCTCCAGGCCGAGCTCGGAGAGGATGTTCGAGGCCTCGATCTTGCCCAGGTTGGCGCGCAGGACCTCGGCCATGGGCGAGCCCGTGACGTAGGTGCGCTCCGGGGCGCAGCCGGTGTCCTTGAGGTAGCGGCGGGCGTGCTCGGAGTAGGCCAGGTTGACGTCGGAGATCACGTCGACGATGCGTCGGTTGGTCTCCTCGGGAAGGCACTCGTCCTTGCAGCGGTTGCCCGCCTCCATGTGGAAGATGGGGATGTGGAGCCTCTTGGCCGCGATGGCGGACAGGCAGCTGTTGGTGTCGCCCAGGATCAGAAGGGCGTCGGGCTTGACCTCGACCATGAGCTTGTAGGAGGCGGCGATGATGTTGCCCACGGTCTCGCCCAGGTCGGCGCCCACGGCGTCCAGGTAGACGTCCGGGTCGTCCAGAGACAGGTCGCGGAAGAAGATGCCGTTCAAGGTGTAGTCGTAGTTCTGCCCGGTGTGCGCCAGCAGGCAGTCGAAGTGGCGGCGGCACTTCTTGATGACCTCGGACAGGCGGATGACCTCGGGGCGGGTGCCCACGATGATGAGCAGCTTCAGGCGGCCGTCGTCCTCGAATGCGAAATCGGAATAGTCCTTGCCCATGCGGCTAGACCTCCTCGTAGTAGGTGTCGGGGTCCTCGGGGTCGAAGGGCTCGTTGGCCCACATGACCGTCACGAGGTCCTCGGTGTCGGACAGGTTGGTGATGGAGTGCGTGTAGCCGGGGATCATCTCCACGGCTCGCATGTCAGACCCGGAGACGGTGTACTCGTCGACGGGGAAAGGCTTGCCCCCTGCGTCCTCCCCCACCTTCCTCAACTTGATCGACGCGGTGCCGGAGACCACCAGGAACCTCTCCCACTTGCTCATGTGCCAGTGGTTGCCCTTGGTGATGCCGGGCCTCGAGACGTTGATTGAGACCTGGCCGCGCTCCGGCGTGCGCAGGAACTCCGTGAAAGAGCCGCGGTCGTCCACGTTGGGCTTGAGGCCGTAGGCGAAGTTGCCCGGCTCGTAGTAGGACAGGAACGTGCTCCACAACTTTTTGGAGAAGGAGCCGTCGGTGAGGTCGGGGACGGCAAGCGTCTCGCGGCTGTCGCGGAAGCCGTCGAGCAGGCAGACGATCTCGCCCAGGGTCTTCACGTCGGTGTCGGGGACGTAGCAGAACCAGTCGCCGTCGACGCGGTCGAGGCCCTCGTAGCCGCAGCGGTGCTCCTCGCCGAGCAGGGCGCCCAGCATCTCGCCGACGAGGTCGTCGATGTAGAGGAGCTCCAGTTCCACCGAGGGGTCGCTCACGGTGTAGGGGCGGCCGTTGGCGATGGCGTCGCAGAATGTGGCCACGGCGGAGTTGTAGCGCGGACGGCACCACTTGCCGTAGAGGTTGGGGAAGCGGTAGATGAGCACCGGGGCGCCCGTGCGCTCCGAGTACTCCCGGAACAGGCCCTCCCCCGCGAGCTTGGACTCGCCGTATACGGAGCCCTCGAAGCGGCCCGACAGACTCGCCTGCGCGGAGCTGGAGAGCATGACGGGGCACTTATTCCCGTGGCGCTCGAGGGTGTCCAACAGCGTGGAGGCGAACCCGAAGTTGCCCTCCATGAACTCGGATTGCTCCTTTGGGCGGTTGACGCCGGCCAGGTTGAAGACGAAGTCCGCGCGGGAGCAGAAGTCCTCCAGCTCCTCCTGGGTCGAGTCGAGGTCGTACTCCATGACCTCGAGGGGGAGTAGCGGCTGGTATTTCGCGCGGCGGTCCTTGCCGTCCCTTATGTTCTTCAGCGCGCAGCAGAGGTTCCTGCCGACGAAGCCCCTGGCGCCGGTGACGAGGACGCGCACCCTACTGCACCGCCTCGTGCTCGCGGCCCTCCAGGGCCAGCTGCACGTACTCGGCGGTCTTGATCTTGGCGATGGTGCCCTCCACGTCGAGCCTCTCGGTGTTGTGGGAGGTGTAGGACTCGTCGGCCTGGGTCTCCACCTCGCCGTCCACGACGAACTTGTCGTAGTTCAGGTCGCGCGAGTCGCAGGACACGCGGTAGTAGCCGCCCATGTCCTCGGCGCGCAGTCGCTCCTCGCGGGTCATGAGGGTCTCGAAGAGCTTCTCGCCGTGGCGGGTGCCGATGACCTGTGTGCCCACGCGGCCGAAGACCTCCTGCACGGCCTCGGCGAGGTCGCCGATCGTGGAGGCGGGCGCCTTCTGGATGAACAGGTCGCCGGGGTTGGCGTGCTCGAAGGCGAACTGCACCAGGTCCACGGCCTCGTCCAGGTTCATGAGGAAGCGGGTCATGTTGGGGTCGGTGACGGTGAGCGGCTCGCCCTTGCGGATGCGGTCGATGAACAGCGGGATGACGCTGCCGCGCGAGCACATGACGTTGCCGTAGCGGGTGCAGCAGATGGTGGTGCGGCCGGCGCCGTTGCGGGCGTTGGCGTAGATGATGGACTCCATCATGGCCTTGGACTTGCCCATGGCGTTGATGGGGTAGGCCGCCTTGTCGGTGGACAGGCACACGACGCGGTCGACGCCCTCCTCGATCGCGGCGTGGAGCACGTTGTCCGTGCCGATGACGTTGGTGCGCACGGCCTCCATGGGGAAGAACTCGCAGGAGGGAACCTGCTTCAGGGCGGCGGCGTGGAAGATGTAGTCCACGCCGTGCATGGCGTCGCGCACGCTCTGGGCGTTGCGGACGTCGCCGATGAAGAAGCGCACCTTGGAGGCGAGCTCGGGGGACCTCTCCTGCAGGCGGTGGCGCATGTCGTCCTGCTTCTTCTCGTCGCGCGAGAAGATGCGGATCTCGGCCAGGTCGGTGTTCATGAAGTGCTTGAGCACGGTGTTGCCGAACGAGCCGGTACCGCCCGTGATCATGAGGGTCTTGTCTTTAAAGGTGGTCGAATCGTTCATCTATTTGCCTTCCTTACGTTTGGCTTTTGTAAACTGGTAAAAGAGAAATTTCGTATTAGTTACGAGGTATCGTTTGAAAAGCCGCTTCGGCTCTTGAATAAGTCTGTATAGCCACTCGAGACTCAGGTTTTGCATCCACATCGGCGCCTCTGGCACCACGCCGGCGAGAACGTTGAACGCTCCGCCAACACCGATCATCAACGGTTGTGGCCCTCCCTTGAGCTCGTGCATAAGAACTTCTTGACGGGGCGCGCCAAGAGCAATCCATGCGAAGTCTGCATCCGAATCAGCGATACGTCGCGAAAGGTCTCGCTTCTCGCTGTCGGAGAGCGGTCGGAAAACCGAAGGCTCCATGCCAGCGATTTCCAGGCCTGGATATTCCTCTTGAAGTGAATTTTTGAGAGCGTCGAGATTCTTCTGCTCGTTACCGTAGAAGTAATGGCTCCATCCTTGCTGCAAGGAAATATTGAATATCTCTCGCATCAGATCGGGTCCAGTTACACGCCCCATAGACTCTATTGTTTTACGTCCGACGACAGATAAAGGCTTGCCGTCGGGAACGGACATGAGGGAGTCAGCTTGGCAGGCCCAATAGGAAGGGTCGTCATGGGCCATAACCGAGGTATGAGCATTGGAAACGCAAATATATTCGCCATGTAGCTCATCTATATGGCGAGTGAGAAACTCGACACACTCAGACATATTGGTTCCCGTGATCGGAACATCGATTACGGGAACGCGCTTGAGCTCAACGAATTTAGAATAGTCCTGAAGCATTAGCACGCACCCTTACCGGTGATGACCTCGATCACTGTGAGGACAACGATCTTGAGGTCGGTAAAAATGCCCCGGTTGGCGATGTACTCCAGGTCTCGGCGGACCATGCCGTCGAACCCGGTCGAATTGCGCTCCGTCACCTGCCACCAGCCGGTGATGCCGGGCTTCACGGCCAAGCGCTGCAGGTCGTACTCGGTATACTCGGCCACCTCGTTGGGCAGCGGCGGCCTGGGCCCGACTACGGACATCTGGCCCAGGAACACGTTGAGGAACTGCGGGAACTCATCAATGGAGTGCTTGCGGATGAACTTGCCGATCTTCGTTACGCGCGGGTCCTCCCCCATCTTGAACATGGCGCCGGCGATCTCGTTCTGCCCCTTGAGCTCGACGAGGCGCTTGTCGGCGTCTTTGAACATGCTGCGGAACTTCCACATGCGGAAGGTGGAAAGGCTGCCGTCGCGGTGGGTCTGGCCCACGCGGATCTGGCTGTAGAACGGGTTGCCCTCGCTCTCCAGGCGGATGGCGGCGGCGAGCAAAAGGCTGGGTATGGCGATGACGGCCAGCACGCAGCCGCTAAACACGATGTCGAAGGCGCGCTTGGCTGTGCGGTAGGCAAGGCGCGAGTTGTCCCAGTCCTTCACGGCCTGCATGGCCTTGTAGCGCATGCTCGAGTCGCCGCCGCTCATGGCTTGGGCAACCAGCGAGGCCCCTACCGGCGCTTCTACTGAATTTTCAGTTTTGTCTGACACTATTTCTTTCAAGTCAACGTCCCCGCCCCCGGGGATCCTCCCTGTCCCGTTAAACAGTCGCCTGCAACTAGGCGATCGCCTTTTTAAGGTTCCGCATGACGCGCTGCTCGGCTGAAAGCACGGCGAGACCAACGCGAGTGGTTACGCGTCGGCCGCACAGGTCGAGCTCCAAATAAGCAGTGCTCTTGCGTCTGTTAATGGTTTTGATAAGGCCTTCGTGGCCCAGCAGTGGGCCAGCCGTCACTACGACCTGGTCGCCGTCCTTTAGGGCCTCACTCATGGGAACTACGCGGTCTCCCCTATGCGTAAAGCTGCCAATGAGCTGGGTCTCTTCTTTTGCCAGCGGTACAAACTGACCATCCTGGGAAAGCACCCGGGCAAAGTCGTCCATGCGCAGCAGATACTGTTGCACGGTGCGGGGTTCTGCCGTATCGCAGATAAGGTAACCGGGAAAAACCGGCTTGGTCGTATTGACCCATTCGCCGTGTACTTTAATCTCGGTTTGATATTGGGGGTAAAAGAGCTCCTGCATGGCGCCAACCGGCACCACACGCTCAATGCGCTCGCGCATTACGTCTTCGCGACCGTTAATGACCTGGATCACATACCACACGAGCACCACCCCCCTTGCTGTCTTACGTGTGGCTCACGGGGTTTGGGTATGGCTTCGCCAGGGCGCTTGTGCGCGAAGGCGCTCCATATTCAAACCCTGAGCCCAGTTAGACAAGCACGTGGCTCTGCCCCACCGTGAACGGTATGTATGCGTGCAGTGGCTAGAGACGCGGACGTGTATCGCAAAAAAGACCGCGTCCCCAGCTGGCTGCGTGCGGCCCAGTCAAGCGGGAACAAAACTGGACCGCACGCAAACAGCTGCAGGACTGCTGCGATTAGTCATGAAATATCGATTCGAAAGAACAGCTTGAGCATAGAAAAGAGCTGAGTCATTCGATGCGATACGCATGACGACGCTATTGGAGCTCGTGGTTTTTCTAGCACCGCCGTTACGGCCGGATGCCGATCGACCCTGTGCTTCCCGACTGGTTAAGCCGTGAGCGCAGTTGAACCCATGTAACGTTAGGTATCCTAGCACATGGCGGCTGAAAACCGATTTAGGTCGTGCACGACAACATATCATTCATTTGCAGTGCTTAAGGGGTTTATTTTGCAAACTTGTGCACATTAACGCAGGTTTATGCGGGTGCGGCTGTTGGCACGCACCGCCCAAGCCGCAACGCTGACGACGAGAAATGCAAAAAGGAATTAAGTTGGGCTAACAAACTATGTACAGAAGTGGGAAGTAAATTGCGCAACTTTTTGCGGTGCGGGTGTTGGTGTGGCGTCACTTTGGTTTGCGCGGTGGCTGTATATGAAAAAAGCCTTCGGTTTCCCGAAGGCTTTGCATTCACGATGGTGGAGACGAGGGGGATCGAACCCCTGACCTCTTGACTGCCAGTCAAGCGCTCTCCCAGCTGAGCTACGCCCCCGTGACGAGGTAGTACTATAGGGGAAGATCTTCCGGGATGCAAGGACTTTTTTTTGGGGCAGTTACCCTGCCTTACGGGTTTTATCGGGACGGGGCTGAATTGACTGATTTTGACTTCGGCAAAATAAGTCAATTCAGCCCCGTCCCGATAAAACCCTCACGTAGCGATGCCTTACTTGTAAAGGTAGGCGATCGCCGTTCCTTGGTGGACTTGGATCTTGGCCGTTTTCCTGACGACATTAGAGATACCGGTGTCGGCTAGCAGGGCTAAGGGGCTGTGGTCTAGCTCCCACTCTAGGCCGTGTTCACTTATCTCTGTGTTGGGAGCGATGGCGATGATGGAGAAGGTTTTGCCCTCGGCGCCCTCGATGGTCCAGGTCTCGTCCTGGTGCAGGATTCTGGCCGTCACTTCGTCTTCTTCGATCCAGACGGGGGCGTCCGCATACCTTGCCAGGAGCCCTAGCACAGACAGGGCCATGTCCGGGCGGCCGCCGGTGGCACAGGTTGCTACCACTTCGGCACCCGGCCACCGACGGCGGACGGAATCGAGTGCCAGAGCCAGATCGGTATAGTCCTTGTAGGGATCGTGGCGCTCCACTTCAGAATCGGCAGCGGCATCGACCAGAGCGCCCCCCTCATCGCTAACGGTGTCAGCGTCGCCGACGTAGACGTCGCAGCTCAGACCAGCGCCCAACAGGGCGTCTAGCCCACGGTCTACGGCAACGATGTGGTCACACTCCCCTGCCAGGTGGCACAGCAACTCGGGGCTCGCCAGCACCGGCGAGCCGCAAACAACTAATACTTTGCAAGCCACGGCCCTCGCCTAGCCCTCAAACTCAAGAACGCGGGCCAGATCCAGGTCCTCATAGTTGTCGATAAAGATGTCGCAGTTGGAACGCACCTCGTCGCGCTCCATACGGCCGCGCGGGTCATAGACGCCCACGCGCTTAAAGCCTGCAGCGCCAGAGCTCTTAAGTCCAAAGACGGCGTCCTCAAACACCCACGCGCGCTCAAACTTGCGCCCGTGGCGCTCTTCCAGGCGACGCAACGCCAGCTCGTACACGTCGGGGAACTGCTTGGAGCGCCCCGCCTCGCCTGTCGTGGTAACAAACTCCATGTAAGCGTCGAGCCCGGCACTAGCGAGCGCGGACTGCACCAGTTCGGCCGGCGTGGACGTGGCCACGCACATGGCAATCCCCGCCGCCTTCGCCTGCTCCAAAAAAGCCAGAAGCCCCTCGCGCGGCGGCACCTTGGAGTACCCATCGATCAAAATCTCGCCCAGCTCGCGATACAGATCCTCGCCATTCGTGCCAATGCCCCACGTGTCGTGGTAGGTCTGGCACTCGTCCTCCAGCGAAAGATGTTCAAACTGGGCAAAATCATCGACCGTTACATCAATGCCATGACGGCGCAATAACTCGGTCTGCGCATGGCCCCAAACGGGGGAACTATTAACCAGCGTGCCGTCGCAATCAAAAATAAAAGCAACACTTGGGGCAGCGATGTGGTCCATAAACGAGCCTTTCAATGTCAAATGGTAAACAACCTGCTAAAAACGTTTTACCAAACGTCAGCCTAACAGTTTTGAAACCCTAATTGGTAAAACTGTCAAGAGTTTTACCACGGCAATTCTGCCAGTGGTATAAACATGGCGCTTACCGATTAAACGCCCCCGCAAAACCACTTTCGTCCATAAGAGTAACGCGCAGGTGTTATCGTAGTTTCTGCCGAAAGTTCCACCGAGCACGCGAGGTGGAACGAATCATAGAACTATCGCCGTCCCTTCGATTCGTGCAGCCTTGGACCTTTCGCATCTAGTCACCAAGGCAACACGCTGCCGCGTCATGATGGGATCAAACGTGAGCGATACAAAGCTAAAGCCAGCAACCAAAAAGCCTGCTACCCGTAAAGCCGCCCCGCACGCACCGGAGCTCTCCAAGGACGATGTCTACCTGTTTGGCATTGGCATGTGGGAGCGCAGCTGGGAAAAGATGGGCGCTCACCCCGACACGCAGAATCGTACGCGTGGCTGGCGCTTTTGCGTTTGGGCGCCCGACGTAAAGAGCGTCCACGTCATTGGCGAATTTAACGACTGGGACGAGGAAGCCAACCCGCTGGTGCCCATGCATACGAGCGCTATTTGGGAAGGCTTTATTCCTGGCGCCGAGCAAGGTCAGCTCTATAAGTACCTTATCGAGACCAACGAGGGCGAAAAGCTCTACAAGGCCGATCCGTACGCCTTTAAGGCCGAGTGCCCTCCCGGTACCGCCAGCGTGCTGTGGACCCTCGATGGCTATAAGTGGAACGACGCCGCATGGCTCAAGCGCCGTGCGAGCCACAACCACATGTCGCAGCCCCTTAACATCTACGAGGTGCATATTGGCTCGTGGAAACGTCACGGCGACGCGCCGCAGGGCGAGCCCGACGAGTACGGCAACTACCCCGGCCCCATGGACCCCTTCCCCGCGCAGCGCGGCGAGTTCTACACCTACGATGACCTGTCGGTGGAGCTCGTGGACTACGTGCGCGACATGGGCTATACGCACATTGAGGTCATGCCGCTTATGGAGCATCCCTTCGATGGATCCTGGGGCTACCAGACGACCGGCTATTACGCCGCCACGTCGCGCTACGGCAACCCACAGCAGCTCATGCACTTTATCGATGCGTGCCACGAGGCGGGCATCGGCGTGATCATGGACTGGGTACCCGGCGGTTTTTGCGCCGATTCCCACGGCCTTGCCACCTTTAACGGCCACATGCTGTTTGAGCACGAGATTCACCCCAACTGGGGCACGCACAAGTTCGACTTCGCCCGCGGCGAGGTCCGCTCCTTCCTGGTCTCCAACGTGCTGTACTGGCTCGAGAACTTCCACGTGGACGGCATCCGCATGGACGGCGTGTCCAGCATGCTGTACCTCAACTTTGGCATCGACGATCCGGGCCAAAAGAAGTTCAACAAGTACGGTACCGAGGAGGACCTGGACGCCAGCGCGTTTATCCGCCAGGTCAACTGCGCTGTAGAGGCGCACTACCCCGATGTAATGATGATGGCCGAGGAGTCCACCGCGTGGCCGCTCGTGACCTACCCTCCGCAGGACGGCGGCCTGGGCTTCCACTACAAGTGGGACATGGGCTGGATGAACGACACCCTGCACTACATGCAGACCGATTTTCCGTGGCGCCCCGGCAACCACGGCCTGCTCACGTTCTCCATCA
>ENA-OQIZ01000263-OQIZ01000263.1-human-gut-metagenome-genome-assembly--contig:-NODE-263-length-31496-cov-2.914342_pt1 | contig 31496 bp, 26 predicted proteins | sample MGYA00242593_ERZ504758 | MGnify/ENA primary metagenome ERZ504758 (study PRJEB26092, sample SAMD00036364) | human gut metagenome | host: Homo sapiens | study: EMG produced TPA metagenomics assembly of...
TCATCTCAACTAAATACTGATAAAATGAATATATCTTTTTTCGATATGCTTTTGCTGTGTCTTTATCCCACTTATCAAGAAATTCATCTATTAATTGTTTAAATAACATATACACTCCTTTTGTTTTAACGATTATTTTGTTGTTTCATCGTTATCACTTTAATAATAACGCATCTTCTAAAAAAAATTATTATATTTAGAAGATGCGCGATTGAGTATGCACGATGTTGCGCTTACAACACTATACTATCTAATTTATCCATCACCAAAAAATATTATTATACATATAACAACTATTATAGTAATAATTATCCCAATAATCAGTATAGTATTCCTTATCTTTATATTTTATTCCACTGTCACCGACTTAGCCAGATTTCTAGGCTTATCAACGTCCAGCCCTTTCGCTACACTCACATAATAACCAAGTAACTGAAGTGGCACTACTGCCAACGATGCTGTGAAATGTTCATCTATCTTTGGAATATATGTGGTAAAGTCAACTGTATCCTCAACCTCATACTTTCCATATGTTGTAAGCCCGCAAAGATATGCCCCACGGCTCTTGCACTCTACCATATTGCTCACTGTTTTCTCATAAAGCTCATTCTGTGTAAGCACACCTATAACAAGAATATTATCCTCAATAAGACTTATGGTTCCGTGCTTAAGTTCGCCCGCCGCATATGCCTCTGAATGTATATATGATATTTCCTTAAGCTTAAGACTTCCCTCAAGACTCACTGCATAATCAATTCCTCGTCCTATAAAGAAAATGTCCTTTGAATTAGCTACCTTTGCTGCAAACCACTGGAGTCTTTCCTTATCTTCAAGTATCTTTTCTATCTTTTCAGGTATAGTTTCAAGTTCAGATAAAAGTCTTTCATATTCAGAAAGTTCCATTTCACCTCTCACATAAGCAAACTGGAGTGCAAGACAGTATGCTGCTATAAGCTGAGTGCTGTACGCCTTTGTTGTGGCAACAGCTATCTCTGGTCCTGCAAGTGTGTAAAATACATTATCAGCCTCTCTTGCTATCGAACTTCCGACAACATTTACTATACCAAGTGTCTTAAGACCCTTATCCTTTGCAAGTCTTAACGCTGCAAGGCTGTCTGCTGTTTCACCCGACTGGCTTATAACTATGACAAGTCCATTCGGGTCAAGAAGCGGCTTTCTATATCTGAATTCCGATGCAAGTTCAACACGTACAGGAATCTTTGCAAGATCTTCCATAACATACTGTGCAACAACACCCACATGGTAAGCAGAACCACATGCCACTATGTATATCTGTGATATCTTCTTTATCTCATCATCCGTAAGTTCTACTGCTGATAAATCAAGCTTTCCATCCTTAAGAACTGAATTAAGCGTATCCTTAACTGCCTTTGGCTGCTCATGGATTTCCTTCATCATAAAATGCTCATAACCGCCCTTTTCAGCTGCCTTCGCATCCCACTTTATTTCAACAAGTTCCTTTTCAATCTCATCACCATCAAGATTATAAAATGTGATATGACCGTCAGCCAGACGACCTATCTCCATATTTCCAATGTAATACACATTTCTTGTGTAATTAAGTATCGCAGGAACATCTGATGCCACATAACAGTCGCCATCATTTACACCTAAAATCATAGGACTGTCCTTGCGTGCAACATATATCTCTCCCGGATATTCCTTAAACATAATTGCAAATGCGTATGAACCACGGATACGTACCATAGCATGATTAATTGCATCAACCGGTGTATGCTCATATTTTTTATAATAATAATCAATAAGCTTTACTGCCACCTCAGTATCAGTTGAAGAATAGAAGCTGTAACCGTTTCTTGTAAGCTTATCCCTTAATTCCTGATAGTTTTCAATAATTCCATTATGCACACCGACAACATTATAATCATCTGAAATGTGTGGGTGTGCATTAGTTTCAGATGGTTCTCCGTGAGTTGCCCATCTTGTATGACCTATTCCACAATTTCCGATAACAGACTGACCATCGTTAGTCTTCTCTGCTAATACTTTTAATCTTCCTTTTGCTTTAACAACCTGGACTGGCGAATCCCCATCCCTTACTGCTATACCAGCTGAGTCATTGCCACGATATTCTAACTTGGCTAAGCCGTTTAACAGTACTGGGGCTGACTGGTTCTTTCCGGTGTATCCTACTATTCCACACATAATATATTTCTCCTTATATAATATTGTATATAAAATTAATATAATCAAATTTTCAAATAAATTAATATATTATTTCAAAATTTTCCTTACAATATTGTTTTCATAAAAATAAGTTAATAACTAACATAATTTCATTAAAATATAAAATGAATACAATTAAATTTTCTAAATATTATTTTTCTTACCCACCATCCATGGAACAGTTCTTATAACTATATTATATACTGCACTGCATATTAAAATCGTTACTAATACAATAAATACTGCATAAAATAAATTAGTTCTTATAATATCAGAATTTATATTAAGAATAACTGATGTAATTTTTATCACAATCCTATAAATAGGTCCATGCATACAAAGAATTATTAATGAAATCTTTCCTAAATATTCTAAGAGCCTATTTTTATTTATTATCAATGAACTAATTGTTACACCAATCACACCAATTTGTGCTGTAATAAACCACATTATTCCTGTAGTTAATCCATAATATGATAAACAAAAATTTATTATAAGTAAAATTATAGCAATAATACTTTGACTTGCCTTATTATTTCTATTATTAACATTATTAACATTAATTTTTTTTAATATTTTTTGCGAAGAAACACCCACAGCATAAAATGCCATATATTTAAAACTTAAATCTATTCCCCAAAATAATTTTGGAATAGGAATGAATATGTATAATATACTCATTAATATAACTATAATATATGTTATTTTTTCACCCAACTTATTATATAAAAAATTAAATAAAATAACAGTAGTAAAAAAACAGGGTAAAAACCATAAATGAACATTAAAATCAAGATAATCATATTGACCAAATAATAAACCAAAGATATTTTCCATAAGTCCAATACTTGAATTTCTAAATCTTTTCTCAATAAAATACCAATAAATTAAATTAATAAAGCCAAACGAAAAATATGGTACTACTATAGTCTGAATTCTCCTCTTTATATCTATATACACCGACCTATTTTTATATACACAACCTGCTGAAAAAAAAACAGTGGCATATGAAATGAATATAACCAATTAAAAATTATAGAATTAGAATAAATATGTCCCATAACAACTAGAATAATCCCTATTCCCTTTAATACATCAAGCCAAGATAAACGTTCTTTTTCCATAATATTTCTCCTTCATTTTAAGTTAAAAGTTTAATATTTATAAAATGCCATATTTATATTAACTTGACATTTTGATAATCTTAAAAATTTCATATTGAATAAAATTTTTAATCTAAAATTAATAACCACCACTTAAAATGACAATTTATTATTAGTGCTTATAAGGGGGTATGATAAGTTATTGCTTACTCAAAAAAGTATTATAAGCAATACTGATAATCCGCTATAAATCGATACTTCTCGAAGCCTTTCATCTTAATTCTTCCTACATTTTATATATTTTTTTACTACTTCTTATGTAAAATTACCAATTATTTCTACATAATATGTTATTTTCCACAGTGATCCATCAAATTTACTTTGTAGTTCGTTATATCTATCAAACACCATAAACATATTATACTGAACCTTAACAATATCGTCGCGCTTAAATATATTTCCTCTATATTCTTTTGTCAAATAATATATCTAATATAATCTTACACCATTTATTAGTCTTTATACATTTCATAATAAATATTATATAATATTGACCACTCCAGCAACTATGTACTATGCTCTTATCATCCGTTGAATTATCTCCTATGTTAAATTAATTCTGAATTAAGATACCATTTTAATATAACATAGAAGATTTTTTATTATTACTCACAACATTTTTATTTAATATTTATAATATACTAATTTACAATCTAACAATATTATCAAACAAATAAAAATAAGAAAAATTTTGTATAACATACTCTTTTGCTTCTAAATATTACTAATTACTTAGATTTTAGTTTACAATTCTTTTATTTATAATAATCCATAAATTTGAAGCAAAAATTGTAAATCCAAATCCAACTGTAATATTTACCAATCCTCCATAATGACTTGCAAATTGCTCTCCACCAAATCTAGGTAAATGCCACATTATAACAGATATATATCTAAAAACCACATAATGAATCAAAAAAGCATATGGGCTAATTTTAGCCACATATAATAATTGATTACAGACTAAATTATTTGATATTCCCCCTTTCCATATGCAAATAATAAAATCAATGCACATGATATAGGTGTAAAAATTATTGTATATGTCCACCATCTTCTAGGATTACTCCAAATAACATTAGAACCTGGATTTATATCTTGTCTATTATAAACATAAATAATATTAGCCACAATAAATAATACTATTGCGATAATTTCAAACAATGTATAATACTTAGTTTTTAAACAAGATTTAAATTTGATATTTAAAAACAAATAACCCAAATTACAACCAATAATAAAATCTAACAATCTTACAAATGGATTTGTATAACATAACCAATTTGTCATATCATAGGTCCAAAACGATATTTCATCATGTGTAGACGGTAGTATACTAAACTTTGAGCCACAGATACCTATTAATAATTGTATAAAAAATAAAACAAATATTGAAATCAAAGCATATAATATATCATACGATTCTTTCATTTTTTTTATAATAAATGGAAAAATAAACCAAGACAAGACAGCAGTACATAAATACCATGATACAGGATTTATACTTCTATATAAACCATAATCATTCATAGGTATTATTTCTTGAATCAATAATAAATTACATAATAATTTTAAACAAATATTATAAAAATCAACTTTATCTGAGCCAAAAAACACAAAAATTGTCATCAATAATGTGCATATAACATGTAAACCATACAATTTTTTTATTTTTGCAAATGAAAATTTTATATTATTCTTTATAGAAACTTTTTTTTTATCTGTTGAATAATAATTTATCACAAGAACAAAACCTGATAAAATTAAAAATACTGATACTCCCCCCCGCACCAAATTTGAAATATTTTAAACCTGTATGATGTAAAAAAACACAAATAAATGCTAACGCCCTTAATGCTTCTAATGTCTTTATTCTTCCATTTGCATATATATTATTCATTATTGTTAAATTCCTATCTTATATACTTCATTTACCGCACTTTCCCATTTTCCTGAACTCCTAAAAATATGTTCAACCACATCTCTAATAACACCATCACCACCTTTTAAATGACTTATATAATCTGCTATCTGTTTAACTTCAAAACATGCATCAGATGGGCAAGCTATATATCCCGCTAATTTCATTGACTGATAATCATTTAAATCATCTCCAATATATCCCAACTCATCTTTCTTTATGTTATTCTTTTCAATAAAATCTTTTAGAAATACTACTTTGTCGTTTATTCCTTGAAACAAATAATCAATATTCATTTCATTCATTCTCTTCTCTGTTGCCTTACATTCTCTTCCTGTAATTACAACTGTCTTTATTCCTAATTTTTTACATACAAAAAAACCTGCTGCATCCTTTGTATTAAATTTTTTTATTTCATTACCAAATTCATCATAAAATATTCCACCATCTGTCATTGTTCCATCAACATCTATAATGAAATATTTTAATTTGTTCATATTCAACTTTTATCCTCCATATACAAAGATGGTGTTAAAAATTTTATATTCATACTAGAATATGCTTTTTTTAATATATCTATTCTAGTTTTACTATCATAATCATCATCTCTAACTTTTCTTTCTAATTCAGGTTCATAAAAATTATTTTGATTCTTTTTAAATCCATCAAATCCAATTAAAAATATATTCTTTTTACCACATATTTTTAATAAATTTAATAACATCAATGTCGAATCATCGCAATAAATATCATCATGATATGACAATTCATTTCTTGAAATGATATAATTAGCATTCTCCACATCATTAATAAGATTTGATGTTATTATTAAATTAGACTGTTCAAATGAATCTACATAACCTAATCTTTTTGTATTCGAAAAAAATTGAAAGTCCGCTTTAATTTTTTCATATATAAAATTTATTGTTATTACACAAGCATCATGTAATAACTCTTTTTCTAATGTAAAATTGGATAATGATGAACCTGGTGCTATAACAATAATTTTGTTATATTTTTCTAAATTCTGTGATAAATTTTTTTTATAAATGTCATCATTAAAATCTGTCAACATATAATTTCGATATAATAATTCTATATATTTTTCATTATATATTTCTGAAAATTCAGGTTTTATAGTATTTAATAATCTACGTATATCCTTTGTATGTAAGCGTTCTTTATTAATTAAATACTCTGCATATGTCCTATGCACACCACACTGTGCTGATAACGCATATGGTACTGAATATCCCCATTTAGATTTTTCATATATTGGCATAATATAATCATCTATTGCATCGTAAACAGGTTCTGTTGGATAATTAGTATTATATTCATTATTTAAATAATCCATCATCTGTTCAATGCAAAGATTCCCTGGAACTTTGCCCATTCCATATAGAGAGCCATCTATTGTAATATTTCTTGTTGGAGATGCTATTTTTAAAATATGTTGTGCTAATGAATAAGCTAAGCCCAAATTTTCGTGTAAATGAACGCCAAGTACAATGTCCTTATCCAAATTATGCTCAATTATATAATATATTCTTCCTAAATCGCTTTGTCTCATTGCACCAAATGTATCAACAATTGAAAATCCATATGGTTTCAATTTATTAACTCTTTCAATTATCTCAAGATATTCTTGATCAGTGAAAGAACTACCATGAATAGGATTTATATACACTTTATAGCCTTTATCTTTTAATTCTAAAGCTGTTTTTTCTGCCCATTCAAATTCTGTTTTCCTAAAAGATAATCTTATAAATTCAACAGTTCCATCATATGGTTCCAAATTACTCAAATCAACATTATCTGCCATTAATGAAATTTTTGAATTTCCCATATCTTGCGGTAGGTATCTTTTTAATTTTTTTATTGATTCAAATCTAGCTGTATCTTCATCAGTTTCAGAATCCCAAAGAAACCCAGCTTCTATAATATCCACCTTTGCCTTTACCAAATCTGATAAAATAGCCTTAATAATTTTTTTACCAAATTTACCTTTATTAATATGTCCACCATCTCTTAATGTACAATCAAGTAATCTAACTTCTCCCATTATCTCTTACCACCTCGTAATAATGACATATAAACTGCATTCGCAAGTATGAAATCTTCCGGATAGTCTATATCTATCGCTTCAATTTCTGAACATTCACATATATATGGATTTTGACCTGTTCTCCCATGAAATTTTTCAAACACATTCTTTGTAAATACATATGGTGATGATAATTCACAATAAAATGGTTTCATATCTTGAGTACGTGGAGCGCAATCCAAAGAAAAATTAAGCGGTTTATTATCTTGCCACATAAAATTTTGTAATTTTTTTGCAGCAAATGATGAATCATATTTTCCAGACTTTACTGCATTAATACATTCTACTAAATGTTCCTTTGTAATAAATGGTGAAGTAGCATGATACATAACATAAATATCTGAATCAATACAATTTATAAAAGCCTCTATAATATCTGCACACCTTACCTGCTGAGTATCCAAATATTCTTGTCTTTTAACAAAATCTACTCCTTCTGGTAAATACTTAACTACTTCATCACTACTACAAAAAACTACGATACGATCAATATCTCCATCCTTTTTTGCCTCTAATGCCGTTTTTAAAGGAACTTGAAGAAGCACTGTACCATCATCAAATTTTTTTAAATTTTTACCTGGTGTTCTCTCATTATTTAATTTAATAGGCATAAATACTGTTGTTTTCATACATCTTACCTCTCTTTTTTATTTTATCAAGCGTTTTTAAACGCTAAAAAAGCCATATAAATACAGCATATTTTACATAAATAAATAATCATCATTGAATAAATACTATTACTGAAATTATGTTAAGTAACATATAATAAATTTTATATAATACATATACATTAATCTTTACTAAAAATATCTATTGTTTTTATAACATTAATTTTTTTCTCATTTCTCATTTTATTTAAAAACAAACATAAATCATAAAAATCTTTGTAATCCCATGAAAATAAATCTTCATAATACATACTGCCTTCTTTCAGTATACTATGAAACATAAAAATTACTGTAGCTTCTTTTTTTGTTTTTGAAACTATATCAATAAATTTCTTAACTTCATGTAGCTTATTATTTTTTAAAACTGGCACACTATATAATATAAAATTTTTTTCATAACAAATAGAATCTTTGTTAACAAAATAATAAAAATAACCCGAATGAATTTTTCGATTTATTTTTCTAATAACTTTCTTGATAAATTTTAATTTTGAATAATCATTACTCACCCTTAAATAAATCACATTATTATCTCTAAATAATTTCATATCCTCTTTTATTTTTTTTAAATCATATTCAGAATGTGGGCTTGCAATTCCTACAAAATCATATCCAAAAGTTTCTCTTTGCCACTTAACCCCTTTAATTAAACTTTTAATTGTATTATCATGAGTATAACCATGTCCAGCTATTTCACATATATTACTTTCATTCATTTCAGAAACTTCCTGTATACTCATTGGTTTATGTGGACCTGGCATGTCATTTTTTTCAATATTATTTAAAATATATCCTGCTGTTATGTTAAATGTTGCTGGAATATTTAAAGGTTTTAATATATTTTTATAAGCCTCATAATTATCATATCTTCCATCATCAAACGATAAAACTATATTAACCATCTTTTCTCCTTATTATTTTTTCACCTTGTATTTTAACTACTTTTTTTATCTCTCTATATATTGGACTTAATATAATAACCAATAATATTTGAATTAGAACTGTAAATATAAAATACCATAAATTATTATTAATATAAATCTTCTCATTTCTAAGCATCGTTATTGCCATATTCTGTGTTAAAATGATTTCCGCTGAATATTTGCCTACAAATTTAAACACTGTTTTACTACATCTATACCTAATAAAATAATACACTATAATGCAAATCAATATTGACAAAATATAATACCAACTCATCTTAACTATCTGAACAAGGAATATACCATTAGCATCTACTCTATAGCATAAAACCATTAATATTAAAAATAAAAAACTTATAAGTAACATTTTATTTTTTTCTCCATTTTTCTGATATTTATTTATGTCTTCCAAAGCATAAAAAACACCTAGAGGGAATGCATATAAGCTAATTAACCAATGTATTAAAATATATCCTTTGATAAAAAAAACAAACAAAAGACATGAAAATATTGTTATTTCAATAATATTAATTAGAACTAGTTGTCTTTTATTTTTAATATGCATTTTTTCTATAATAACTATTGAAATAGCAAATAATGTATATAATACAATTATTACAGGAAAAAACCAATTTAAAACTTTATTTCCTGTCAATGCTCCAACCACAATTTCTTTAAATGTAATTTTCTCTCCTATTATAATAAGATAAAATACCTTATATATAATAGTAAAAACTGAAATTGCTACCAGCTGTGGTATCTTTACATAAAAAATATCTGAAGCAGTTTTTAAATTATATTTAGACCATTTTCTTGTTAATCCGAATGCAGAGAGAAATAAGAAAACACAAACACTTAAAAACCCCCATTCTGAAAAAAGAATTCCATTAAATTCCGATGATATATGATGAATAAAAATAACTATAGCACATATCCCTTTTAATGTATTTGTTTGATTAATATCAATATATTTTAATTTATCAAAATTACTATAATACTTAATATCTATGCATAATAATAAAATTAATATAACAAGAAATAAATAATCCATTTTATACTTTCCTTACTGTACTTTTAATTTAATGAAACTTATTATTTTTTTAGTAAAAATAACTAGCTCTTTTTTCAAAAAAATAATCAATATAACCAGAATAATACTTTGAAATATTAAACTATATCTATCTATATGTTCAAAAAAAACTTGAACACCTAGCAAACAATATGAGATGTTACACCTAAATATATCTATTGATAATTTTATATATTTTTTCACAAGCAAATATCTAATTAACCAAATAACATAGAAGGAAATAACTGTTGATATTGCAGCTCCATATGCACCTATTTTAGGTATAAACAACCAATTTAACACAATATTCACAATAGCTGATACAAACGTGCTTATAGCTAATTCGTCATTATGTTTTGCTGCTCCATATATACCTCCTAAAAAACCTGATAATCCACTAAACATCATTGATACAACTAAAATTGATGAATATTTCCATGCACTATAAAATTCATTAGCAAATAAAATTTTAGCAATTAATTTATTAAAAAAAATTAATAATGAGCACACTAAAACTAACCCGGAAGAAAAAGAAGAATATACAGTTGAAAAAAATTTTTCTCTATCATCCTGTCCAAATTCTTTTATAGCAGATAATCCCCATGCTTGAATAAACACATCACATACCATTGACATTATTGTTGGAATTTTATATGCAACTGAATAAATACCATTAATAGCTGTTCCAATCATTGCTGTAATAAAATAACGATCTACACTATTCGCAATCCACCAACCTAAAGAATTAACTGCAGTTGGAATAGCATATCTACGCATCTCTCTTCTAATTTCAAATTCAAAATTATGACTAATATGTGGGAAATTTATAGGCCACAAATTAATTATAACAATTAAACATGAAATTAATGAACCTAAAACCATAGAAATCATATATCCAACAACGCCACATTTTATAACTACAAGTAAAATAATATTGCTAGATAATTTAATAAATGTAGAAATGAGACTTGTAACAACCATTAATTCTATTTTATCTATTGCTCTTAAATAATTTTGAAATAGTTGTTCAAATGCACTTATTATAAATAATGTAACTATAAATATGAAATAATAAAAAGGCCAATTCAAAAAATGGATTTTGGCTAATATTAATGTTCCTAACAGCATTATCAAAGAGGCTATAGTTAATACTTTTATTCCATATTTTAAAATAATCTCTGGAATATCAACATATTCTAATGCAAATCTCATAACTGCAGAGGCAATATTAAATGTTAATGCTATTGACAACAAACTAACTGTAGTTGTAAGTATATCTACCATTCCATAATCAGATGTTGATAAAACATTTGTATAAAGAGGTACTAATAAAAATGTAAGTATTTTCGATCCAAATGCGCTAATCGAAAATAATAATGTATTTTTTGCTAAAAAACTATATTTTTTTTCGTTCATTCTATTTTTCCTAATGCACCTTTTAAAATATTATAGTGTAATAAATCTTGATTTTCTTTATAATATAACATTGTACTTATTACTGCTTTATCAAAATTCTTACGAAATCCATTAGATTTTCTTAATATTCGCTCAGAAATTTCAAAAATTGCTTGTATTTCTTTTTCTGTTTTGATATTCTTTTCTCCACCCCAAAACTTTTGGTAAAACAACGAATTTTTACCATCTAATCCATTTTTATAATTTTCAAAAGAAAATTCTTTTGCTGCAATTTCGAAATTATTTTTCTTAATAACATCATCATTTGATGTTAACGACATATCACTATCTTCTTTTTCCACCTCACATCTATGATTACTAACAAAAATGTGAGGTTTACCTAAATAAATAGAATATCCAATATGACTTCCTAAATCATTTCCTAATGTTACATCTGATAATTGTATAATAGCTTTAAGTCTCCTGATAAAATTATCATCGCATCTAAAACCATTTGATACTAACATAGCACCTTTTTTTCTAAACAACTCACACAGTTCACTATCAACATCATTCCAATATATGGAAACCATTACTGTATCAAATTCTTTTGCATAATTATCCATAATATCATTAACTAATATTTCTGAATTATATGAAAGTGTTCTTGTTTCATAACTATGAAAAGGAAATACTAACAATGTCTTCCCCAATTTCTGTTTTAATTCCATAAATTCTTCATTTGTATAATAATCCTTAGCATAATGAACATATGGTCCAATAACATATACAGGTGTATATGGATTTTCTTTATGAATGTCATTAACTTTATAAGCACCTTGAAATAGATAATTAAAATCACATTTATTGTCTAAAAATCCTCTTCTTCGTTCCCAAAAATCTGGACCGTGCTCCAATTTGGGTAATAACAAATTACTTCCTTTATATTCTACTCCTGAATAATCACATAATGCTTTTAATTGACCATAAAATAAAGATTCAGAACCGATACACTTATATTCATTAACTGAATCCATAAAATAAGGATCTTTTTTCCATGATATAACTAAATCTCTAAATTCATCAAAATTCAAAATTGAGTCAATTTCAGAACATTCTTTAATTCTTTTTCTAATAATATCATTGCTTCTTTTGTTTCTTATTTCAGAAAGTTTGTTTTGAAGATATACATTTTTTTTAGTTATTGCTTTTATATTCATTTATTTTTTCCATCCTTATCGAATAAATCTATATGCACTAACATACGAATATATATTTATTAAAAAATATAAATTATGTTTTATCAAAAATAATAAAATAATTTTCTTTTTCGGATATTCTGAATATTTTATATTTTTTATTAATTCTTTTAAATGATTTTCTCTTATAAACCTGATATATTCCTTTCTTTTTTTGAAATAAGTACTCTTCTGTCTAGGATTAAAATAACTACGTGTAGCAATAGCCATTATAGAATAAATATGTCTTTGATTAATAAGTGATATATCATCTAATTGTAATTTATTTGCCGTTTCTTTTATTTTTTCTATTCCTTTCATAGTTAAATAGTTATTTTCTATTGTAGGTATAGCTGATAAAGAATCTTCATTGTACACATAATGATATCCATAATAATTAGAAATTTTTACGTTATTAGTAGTACAAAAAACCCTATAAATAAATTCAATACCTTCCATACCACATTTCAATTCTGTATTATGCCAAAGATTATTTCTCTTAATAAATTCCGTATTATATAACTTTGCAACGCTTGATGAAAGAAAATAATCATGTTTTAATGTCATTTTTCTAAGGATTTCACATTCGTCATTTAAATACTCTTTATCTCTATAGTATTTCATAGGTATTCTATTAATCTTATCATTTTGATCTCTATACATTCCAAATACAATAACATCTGTATTATATTTAATTAACTCTGATAATCTTTCACATGCATCTTTCTCTATCCAATCATCACCATCCAAAAACATAAACCAATCTGAATTAGTATTTTGAACACCTACATTTCTTGCATCAGATAACCCGCCATTTTTTTTATGCACTACATTAATTCTATTATCTTTTCTCTTAAATTCATCGCACAATGCGGAACATTCATCACCTGAACCATCATCAACAATAACAATTTCTATATCTTTATATGTTTGCTTTATAACACTATCAATACATTTTATTAAAAACTTTTGTGGTACATTATATACTGGGATTATAATACTAATTTTTGACATTTAATCCCTCCTTCAATTTCTTTATCAAATTAAGTAATCCTAATTTATACAATATTTTTTTAATTAATTCCATTAAAACATCTATCGTTTTAATTGGTAGTAGAATTTGAACAGTTTCATCTATTTTTTTTTGATTTAATAATTCATAAAATTTTTCTCTTTGTTTCATATACTCTGTTTGATTATCTACCATTACTCCATCATAAAATATTGCTTTACTTATATCTGATTCATATATTTCATACATATTCGAAATCTCATTTAAAATTTCATTTCCCTTGTTTGTATGTATTAATACATTAGTATAACCTTTGTCATCATCTTTCTTCAAACTTGTATATTTTGTAGCATTCCAAGCATCAAATATTGTAAAATCTGAACATCTATCTTTTCCTTTGAAATTACATTGATAACAGCTTTTTCTCATGCATATGCTATTTATATAAGACCTCATAAAAAAATCAGTCTTATTTTTTGCATATACACTAGAATTTTTAAATTTTATCTCTAAATCAGCAGAATGATAACCTCTATTTTTTTTTCTAAAGTTTATATAATCCACTTTTGATTGCTGTTTTTCTTCTCTATAATTTAGATACTTCTCCCATAGTTTGGGGGAGGCAACACCTTTACATACTAGATCAACCGTTATCAAATTATCATAATCATAATTTAAATATTTTTTTAATCCATACACTTGACATGGTGTTCCAAAAAAAAGAACTTTTTTTCCTTCTACTATTTTATTTTTTATTTCTTGAAAACAATTATTCATATAACTTTGTACATATTTTGAACCTCTAATCAAATTAATATCTTCATAATTATCTATTAATTTATGTTGTACTTCATGTTTTTCATTAATAATAGCGCCACATACAACACCACCATTTTTGATAACATAATTAGCTAAAGGAATTGAAAACCCTCCAGAGGCACTGTTTAAAACATCTTCTTCCACTTTTGTTCTTAAAACAACACTTCTAATAGGTGAAACACCCTGTATCTTATTTTCTATGGGACAAACCTTATCGCACAATCCACAATTAACGCATTTTTTCACATCAACAACAGGATACAAAAACCCCTCATCATTAGGTAACATATTTATACATTTTTTTTTACATATTGCATAACATGCTGTACATCCACAACACTTTTCTCCAATTGATATCATTTTAGTTTCCTTTTTTCTTTATTTTTATTTTCAAAACTTTTGACAATAAATACGATAATGGAATTAAATATATAATTCCAGTTTCAATATATGTCAATCCATACCACAAATATCTAACTGCTGATGCAGTTAAAAAATAAAATACTATTCTCCCATATAATGTATTTTTTTTAATTATTTTCTCAACCATCCATATGTATACTGGAATAATTACTAATATACCTATATACCCAAAATTAATATATGGCTCAGATATTATTAATTCTCCACCTGCAGTATGATAATATAATTGCACTAAATGTCCTGCTCTAAGAGGTTGATCAAACATAGGAATGAGTCCTTGTAAATATGTAATGTAAGTCTTCCCAAATAATAACCCCCTATTATATGTATATTCGATAGTCCCATTAAAAACATGTCCCAAATCTGATGCAGTGCTTTGTGTCATAAAAGTCTGCCAAAAAGATGTTATAGATAATATCGTCTGTTCACCAGCTCTACTATGACCTATATATAAAAATACAACAAATATAAATATACCAATAATTGTAATACCACTCATAACTTTAAAACTAAAATTATAATTTTTTTTCGAGCAATATCTTATAATTAAAAAAATAAGTAAACCTAATACATCAACTCTCTCGCTATGTAATAAGAACCAAGCTATAACTACGCAAAAACAAATTCTTATAATTCTTGAATTTTTCAAATTGCCAACAGCAAATAATAAAAGAATAATTGAAAAATGGTTCCAAAAATGTCCCGGCAATAATGAATTAAAACGACTCGAATTATTAAACGTAAAATTAAGACTCGGAAAAGCAATGTATACCATAACAACAGCTAAAATAGCAAATATAATAGCCGTAGTGGTATTTATATTAACATCTGCCTCATACACTTTCTTTTCATATTGTAATAAATGTGAATAATAACAAAAAATAAAAATAATAATATTATAACAAATAAGAGCTATACACATCTCATTCATATACAATTTATGTATATATGCTAATTTTCCATATGCAATTCCTGTTTCATAATAATAAAAAACGCTCATAAGAGTATAATTAGGAACAAATGCCCATACCGACATTATAGAAAATTGAGCTTTATATATAATTAAAAAAAGCATAAACATATTAAATAAAAAAAGCATATATACTTTATTGTTACACAAAATCAAACCCAGTAAAAATACGCAAAAAGCTGAACCTATAACCCATAATTTCTTTTTTAAAATCATATCTATATGTTTCCCTTTTATTTATCACATTCTTCTAAAACATGTTTCAAATATTCTATAGAGCCAGACCTTAGTTCACTTACTTTCGAGTTTACTTTTGAATAATCTATTGTACTCAAAAGAATATTTGTTCCTTCTTCTGTAGAACAATTACTAAGAATCCTTCTATTTTCTAATTCTATTTTCATAAGTAATGTATCTATTCTAGAATTAGTTGAATTCTTATTATTATTATATCTATTATAAACGGCAAATTGTTTGTTAAATAATACAGAAAAAACTGTTCCATGAAATGAATCTGTAATAACATATGCAGCATTTTTTATATAAGATAAAAATTCAGATGGACCAACATCATATAATTGCTTATCACCAAATTGTAAATCCTCTAAATTAACTTCATCCATACATGGTATACTAAATATTTTTTTACCAGTCTTATTTTTCACTGCATTTGCCATTTCTCTTGCCATTTTGTTGTCACCTAAAAAATAACAAAAAATATAATCTTTATCTTCTATATTTGTAGAAATTTTTTCCCACCTATCGCTATCTAATAAAAGTGTTGGATCGACAACAACAGGAACCTTCTTATTTATCATATCATACACAATTTGAGCTCCCTGTTGTTCTCTCACAGATATATTATCTATTCTGCCGAGGAACTTTTTTGTTCCTTTTATTTGATATTTAGGTATATTACTAACACCAAAACTAGCAGCATATGTAATTTTCTTAATTTGTTCAGGAATCCATTCCATTGTGTAATAATGACTTCCATAATTTATTGGATGCCAAACCTGATCGCTACCTAAAACAAATTTTGAATACTCTAACGACATTTTATTCAGCTCGTTTATCGTTGTATATGTTTCTGTAAAATTAAAATTATCATTAACAAATTTTTGAAAATAATGTTCTCTTTTTTTACAATTTTCCCCAAGACTTTTATTTATAAATTTTATATAGATTTTTCTTTTTACACCTTTTAGTTTAAATTTAACAATGTCTTTTTCAAATATTAATGGAAAATAATTTTTTATATATCGCAATCCTTTTTTTTGTCTATACCTCACACTATAAGTATCATAACCTGTTATTTCACCAACAACTTTTTCCATTGCATATGATTGTAATACACTTCCATAATTATATATATGACTACAATTTAATATTCCAATTTTTTTCATCATTACACTCCATTTAATAACCTATTATAAATATTATCTAATTTCTTTTCATTACTTCTTATATCATATATTTCCTGTAAATCAGTTAAATCACATGGTTTAAATGATAAATAATGAGAAATTGTTTCTTCCGCCCACTCTTTATCATTTTTATTCAAATCAACAAACCTTATAGCATCTGTAATTTTACATGTCGGAGCAATTGAAGAACTAAAAACTGCTGGAACATTAGCTGCTTGAACTTCTATAGAAACAACTGGCAATCCTTCAAACAATGATGGTAGCAACAAAACGTCTATTACACTATAAATCTCATTCATCTTATCAGTAGTTCCGTAAAATAAAACATTATTAGATATTCCTAATGAAGCAACTTTTCTTCTTATTTCATCTTCAAGTTCGCCAGTTCCTACCAGCAAAAGGAAACTATTTTCATTTATTTTTAATATTTCATTAAATATATCTATTAATTTATTATGATTTTTTTGCTGTGAAAATCTTCCTATATGTCCCACTATAAATTTTCCATTTAAATTATTTGTTTGTCTAAAATGCTCGTTAAGTTCTTTATTTTTACTAAAATATTGTAAATCTATAGCATTTTGTATTATTGTAACTTCTCCTGCTTCCATTTTTTTCTTTCCATACATGTATAATCCTGCTTCTTCTCCACATGCAAAATAAGCTGTTGCATATTTAATACACATTTGCTTAAACACATTTGCCATCATATTAAACATAATACCTTTATTTTTTTCTGCAATATGTGAGTGTGAAATTCTTACTTTAACTCCACATTTTTTTGCCGCATATAAAGCACAGAAATTCATTAAGTTCATATGAGCATGAACTATATCCGGTTTTTCTGATTGTATCACATCGATACTATCCTTAATATTTTTAATAAAATTTTCGCTTCGTGCTGTAATCCTGATTGTTTTACATCCAATTGACTCCATCTTTTCTATACAAGTCAAAACCGGTACATGCTGATATACTATAACAAATTCATATTTTTCATGATCCATAAATTTACAATAATTATATAACATTTGTTCTACACCACCAGATATAAGTCCAGAAACAAAGTGTAATATTTTTATTTTCTTCATACATTCACCAATGTTTCAAATATATTTTCACACTCTTTTGAAACCCTTTTTGCATCAAATCTTTTTCTTACTGTTATTTCTGCATTTTTAACAATTTTTTCTCTTTTTTCTGTATCGTTTAACAATTCTATAACTTTATCTGCTGCTGAACTCCAATCATCTTTTTCCACAAGTAATCCTTCTTCTCCATCTTTTATTAAATATGGTATGGCATCTACTGAACTTGCAACAATCGGAATACCTGTAATCATGTATTCGGGAATTGTTAATCCAAATCCCTCCCAGCGACTTAATAAACAACCAACATCAAATCTACTCATATAAGCTAATGGATTTTCAACCCAACCTGTAATCAACAATTTAACTCCAAGACTTTTTGCTAAATCTTCTATTTTTCTTTTTTCTTCCTGTGCTTCTTCTATCACATCTCCAACAATAACAAAATAAACATTAGATATTTTCTTTTGAACTTCGTATGCCATTCTAATAAAAGTATCTGGTGCTTTTTGTTTACAAATACGACCGACCATCCCCACAACAAATACATCATTGGGAATTGGTAGTACTACTTCTTCTTTTTTATATTCTTGAATATCAATACCATTATAAACAACGTATAATTTATTTTCTTTGCAAATTCTATATTTAATTGCCGATTTTTTTTCTGCTTCAGAAATACATATAATTGCATCACAAAATTTTGCCATTATTCTTTCTAACATTATGTAAAAATTCTTTTTCGTACTTTCCATATTAAAAGACCATCCATGCGGATTGTATACAACTTTCACATTCAACCCAATACAAGCCATACGAGTTATTGCACCCGCTATTGAAGAATGTGCATATACAATATTAGGATTATATTTTTTTATTTTACTTCTTAATTTAATAGCTTCTTTTACAGCAGAAAATCCTATACCATGTTTCATATGCATTGTTTCAACATACTGAGCTAATTTTTGATAATCGCTTTTTTTATATAATTGAGAAAGAATCATTATATTCTCACAAGATGAATACTTTAAAAAACTTCTTAAATATCTATCTACACCACCTATACATTCTGCTACATGTAAAACTCTCATTATTTATCCTTCTCCAATATATAAAATCCACTTAACTATCAATAATATATTAAATCTACATCAACTCATTGTTTATATTTTCATTTATCTTATGTAAACTATTCTTTCAAACATAACGATTCATTATTTTCCTTAATCTGAATATCTATATGCTTATCAACTGCTGATGCATACTTTTCTAACATAATCAATGTAGGAATTCTTACTCCCGTTTCAAACCTTGCCAAATTATAAGGAAGTATCCCTATCATATCTGCTAATTCTTTTTGAGATAACCCCTGTTTTTCTCTCTCTTCAACAAGTTCACTTATTATATTCTTAGATAATTCACTAATTTTTTTCTTGACACACTCATTAAATTCATCAAGGCGATTTTCTCTAGATGCCTTCTCCTGCTTATATTCTTCTTTATTAATCTGCAATTCTTTTACCTATTTTTCTTATTGTTATAATACATTCTCATATATGATATACTCATATTAAAGCTACTCAAATATACATCATCATCTATGATAATTCAAGCATTACTTTGTTATTATTAATAAAAATACAATTTTAATAAATTACACAATGTAATTTTTATCCACATTTATAAAATAAAAAGAGCATTTTATTTTATAATGCAAATTTATTTCCCGTTTTCATTCCAATAGTAACTAAACAATTAAAACCAATAACAGTTTTTCTTATTAAATAGGATGTTCTGTCATTCTTTATAAAGCATAGGAATAAGAGGATTAATGTGAATATATTTGAATATGATAAGAAAGTGATTATAGATATTTTACGTAAAGAAGCTTGTAAGAAATCTCGTGCTCAAGCACTTACGGAAGGCCTTAAAAATGTTTTGAAAATGAACGTAATGAAGCAACCCTGAACGCAATCAAAAATATAATGGATAGTCATCATGTATCCGTAGATAAGGCTATGGATATATTAAAAATTGATATTGAGAAAAGAGAACAGTTGAAAAAACTCTTATAAGAATAGTCCACAAACACAAAGGCGGCAGATAAAATAATTATCTACCGCCTTCGCTTAAAATTTATCAAGTTTTATAATGCATATTGATACAAGCCTTTTATCGTCCTCACCTCTCCATCATCGCCTCACTAATCCTTCTCACTGCCCCGATTTGTCTTTCAAACATTACATCCCACATGTCAATACATTTCTGGGCAGTCTTTTTTTGTGATGTTATGTTGGAGTTAGAGGTTTCATCGTATAGTGTTATGATAAGCTCGGAAATTGAAGCTGTTAAGCCACACTGTTTTTGCAGTTCATCATTATCCATAGATAAAACATTTTCACATAATTCTATTATTATGTCTGAGTAATCCACAAGCGATACGGCGCTTTCTGTCAGAAAATGCATAAATGAGTCGACTATTCTTCTGCTAAGATTGGTCTTTATGAATTCCTGCAGGAATTGTCTGTCACGTTTTACATCTATATACTTGTCATAGAACATTTTTGATAGTGGGAATTCAACATTTATATCTGTGTTCCTATAATCAAGTATAATCTTCTTGGCAGTTTCTCGGTATTTATCAACTTCAAGATACATTATCGCCATATCTAATATAGCTTTTACCTGCTCCTCGTTTTTATCCGTTGGTGCGCTCATAATATCTGTGAATTCACCATATCTTATATAGAATTCACATACCATATAGCTCGCTGTATCAGTCAGCTTTTTATCATCTGACTCATAAGCCTTACTTATTATATCAATAACTCTTTCCTTATATTTAGGATAAAGATAAAATAATACATCCTTTGTTCCATAGAAGCTTAATGTACGGATATCCCTTTCAAATATATATAATATTCTTTCTTCTGCCCACTGTCTGTCAATATTATATGCCGGCCACAAAGCATACAATGCAGCATAACGCACTGCGGAATTATCATCCCTTACTGCCTTATCAATAATATCTTCGAATTTTACACATAATGATTTATTATCTTCAATAAGTTTTCCTATAGTTCTTACTGCCCTTCCTCTGACACAGTTAAGTGCATTATCCCGAAGCATATGGCAGCTTTTCATCTCTTTGTCATCCTGACTTGTAACACAAGGCTTATCATTGTCAGGATTATGATGATTTACTGCAATATTTTTAAGTTCACAAAGGACTTCTTCTGACCACTTTACACTGCTTAATGTCTCAATTATTCCACAGAAATATGAAGCTCTATGGCTTTCCATATCGCATGGACATTCAAGCAGCATTCTTTCAACAATACTGCTGTCTACCTCCGAAAGCTGCTCTGACATATTGACACCTATAAATAATGCATCTACAAATGCCTGCGGAATGTCGTCTTTATGACTTAATACCAGCTCTATCATTTCTACAGGATTTTGCTTTACTTCCAGCTCAAAGTCTTGAATGAATGTGTCATACGAACTTTCTATAAAACCACCTTTAACAGATATCCATTTAGAATGTTGTCTGTTTTTTAATTTCTCATTAGTTATTATTCTTATCCATTGTTTTGCGCTTATTTTTTTACCTGCTACCGGAGATTTTACCCAGCCTGAATGGTCATTATCATTTACATAACAGGTTTTTACTGTATCAAACCGCCTGCAAAGAACTTGTATTAATTCTCTGCTCTTTTTACTTATTCTTTCTTCTGGCAGACAGGGTAATAGCTCATATTGCAGGTCGCCCCAGTAACTCCAGTAAACAGGGCGTATTTCTTTATCCTTATTGTATTCTATTCTGTTTTTATACTTTTGCAGTGCATCTGGTGACACATAATAATATATTATGCTTTCAAGTCTGGCAAATGTTTCATCACTACATTCCGACGTATGCTTTATCAGCACTTTTTTAACAAGTTCCAGCTCATTATCTGCGCCGCTCGTATAGTCAAATACATTATCATTAAAGCTTTCTGTTATATAATCTATAATTCTATCGCTGTATCTAACCGGAAGGTGTGCAAGTCCTGTTAATATTATTTCATTGTATACAGCATATCCCATTCCCATATATGGCTCAAAGTACTGCCAGAAAGTGTCCAGCGAATTATCAGCAAGTGCAACTGCTGCCTTTTTCACCAGCTCCACACTCACCCTCTCAATATTCCCCATATATGCATGATTATATGACCAGTCACCATATTTGATATATCTTCCTTTCTCCTTAGAAAGACATCCAAGCAGCTCATCAAGAATATAATCTGCATTTTTTATAATATATTCACCATCAGAACTTATCAGGTCTTCTTCATAATGATACAATGATTTTCCCTTACTATTTATCTTTCTCTTTAACCAGAAGGCTATAAGTCTTACTGTTCTTTTCTCAAAGCCATCCATCATCTTTTTTATGTCTATATAGACATCTTTTGCAAATTCCGGATAATGCTTGTAAAACATCATTCTAAGTTCAAACACAGCATCTCTTTCCTGTGTTATATCATAATGGAAGCACCTCATAAACATCGCATCATCTTCTTTACTTATAAATGCGTGCTTTCTGATAAACTCCACTGCCTCCTCTGTAAGGTCTATGCTCATACTGATTAGCAGATTAAAAACAATCTCTTTTTTATCAGGAATATTATACCATTTATCCATAATTTCATTTGTAAGTAATATATTTACATAGTCTTTCCTGCCATATATTGTATTTCTGATAAGGTAACTTCCATACTCTTCGCTGTCGCAGTTATCAATAATAAATGTTGTTATATTATCATCTGGATTATTTATCTGTCCTAATATTTCATAAAAAAGATACTTTATATAATATCTTATGTTATCTGAAGCAAGCATATTTCCGCCTGCATCAATAAATTCTGCACTGTCAAGCTCTAAAATGTTCTGTAAAAACATCTGTACTTGATATCTTTTAGTCGGAGTCTGCCTGCTTTTCTCTCCAATAATCTCATCTATTGATGCCCCGTCATAATATTTTTCCAGCATATTCTGTGATATAAAGTAATCAAGTATCGACTGATGTACGAAACCGACTTTGTTCCCCTGAACAACTATAAGTTCTGACGATATAAGATAATCAAGTGTTGCTACATCTATTTTAAGTATCTGTTTTGGCACATATAAACGTCCCATTTTATCAAGTCTGTTTACAATATCTGTTTTCGCCTCAGAAACGGATTGCTCTGCTATACCACATAATCTGCTCTTCATGCATATCTGCTCAAACCATTTATCTATAAGATGGCTTGTTGTCAGACATCCATCATATGAGCTTTCTTTATCCAGATGCTGCCATATATACAGATTACTAGGTATTTTCAATAGATTTTTCAGCCTGGCAGACATTTTATTATATTCACTGCCAACAACTTTCTTTACAGTATCTTCTTTAAAACAATCTACCTTTATTACTTTCCATTCATCATCCTGTGAAGCTTCTGCACCTGAATTATTCTGCTTTCTGAATAATCCCTTTATGTTGTTATCATTTTCAAGGTCGTAACTTCTGCACACAAATACTATTGTTATCTTTTTATCACGTATTTCATTAAAGAACTTCACCTGTCTGATTAATTCCATACACACTGTTACAGCTTCCGCTGAATTAGCCTGTGTCCATCGGAGTGCATCTAACTGGTCAAGTATAATAACTGCTTTTTCATTCTGTGATATATTATGGATTGCATCAACTATAGAATTCTGAAATCCCAGTTCCTGACCCCATTTTTCACAGCTCCTATTAGGAATTCTTACATCAAGCTTTATAGCAATATGTACAATTCCTTTTTGTTCACAGTATTTAAGAACTGCCTCTGCACAGCCACTCTTACCACAGCCGGCACTTCCTGATATGATTATATGTTTATCAGCCTCTATAGCCTGTATACATTCGTCAGCTTCTTCTCTATGCACGAAACCACTTTTTAAAGGTATAAATTTTCCCTTATATTCTTCATTCAGCTCATTTATTCTTGGTGCAATCCTCTTATCACCATCCCTAAGGCTGAATATTATCCCCTGTTCATTAAGATAATCCGTTATTTTCTGCTGCGTAAGCTCCTGCCCTAATATATCCCCCATAACGACATAGGAAACCAAGGCATTATACACTTTGTTTTCATCGCTGCTAAAGCGGTAACGTATATTCATGCTTATAAACTCATTAAGTTGATATTCAGACATTTGTTTATATGATATTCTTTTCAGATATTCTATACTTTTAAGAACATTTTTTTGATTAATATTACCCTCATTACGATTGTCCTGACGTTCATCTGTTTTTTTCCTGTCAGCCTCTGTATTTTTCTGCTCTATTCTTAATCCCATCTCCTCACAGAAGCTTTTATAAAATTTATTAAACTCTGTACTGCTTTTTGCTATCTGTATCTTATAAAAATCCTCTGCACTGCCACTTGTATTGGCAGCTCTTTTATGCATATCATATAAAAATGTACATGCCAATGGACTTACAAGCGCAACTCTTCGCTCATTATCTCTGTTAAGCTGTTTTCTCCATGCTTCTAATATACCTCTTGCCTTAAGGTCTGACATATTCCAGCTTTCTTTACTTCCATTTCTTGATTTGCCTTACTGATGTTCACTGTGTCCGGACATATCTGTTACAAGTATGTCTGTACCCTCTTCATCTTCCCCAAGTGCTTCTATCACAACACTGTAATTCACCTCATCAAGCACCTTAAGCAGTTCGTATATCACACAGTTAATCTCATAACTATTCCCCTGTTTATCTGCTCTTCCACCTTTTTCTAACGGCATACTTCTCTCCTATTTTCTATCACCTATCATATACATGCCTTGCACAATACCCACCAGTGAACTATGTATATTGATACATAAACACTGGTGGGTATATTTTTTATACTGGTTTTAACAAAAATCTACCATAACTTAATTGTATCTGTTAAATAGAATTCTTTTGCAGGAATGTATATACTGCTTATATTTCCGAATTCATTTTCCCAGCCTTCTTCTCTTTTTAATCAAGTGTTTTCCCTCATTCCAGAAACTTTTAACACTCTATATCTCCAATACAAATATATTCATATTGTATCATCATTTAATAATAAATAAAAGATTTTTATTTATTATCTATTGACATTGCAAATCAAGCATTGTATAGTATAGCTATACTTAATTAAGTCTTGAATGTATATTATACGCTTATATTAAAGTTCTATATTACGCATTTCTTATGTATCACACTGGATTCAGTACAGCATTTTATTATCAGATTATACCCATATATACACAACAAGGCATGATTCTATATTATGATCATTTTATCATATGATGTACCTGATGTAACAACTCACTTGTTATATATTTGACCACATGTTAAAATATATATGATTTCATAGCAGAATTGCCTGTTGTTAATTTTACTTATTGAATAAATTAAGTTTTAAGGAGATTTTGCTTATGAAAATTAACGATAAAGATAATAATTATTACAACAAAAACACTGATAACAATATAATTATTAAAAATGATAGTAGCTCCTCTACTACAACCAAACGATATAGTGATAACGTATTTTGTCTATTATATTCAGATAAGAAGAATTTACTGGATTTATACAATGCCCTGAATAACTCATCTCATACAGACACTGATAATCTTAGCATAACAACGCTAAAAGGTGGCGTGTATATGAAGTATAAGAATGATGCCTCATTTGTATTCAGCTATGAGTTATATATGTTTGAACAGCAGTCATCACTTAATTTTAATATGCCATTAAGGTTCTTACACTATGGCTCAGAAGTATACAGGAATATATTTCCTAATAATATGCTTCATAAAAGAAGTATGCTTAAGATTCCAACTCCACATTTTATTACATTCTATAATGGAAGAGAACGTATGAAAGAGCGTATTAAAATTCTTAAGCTGTCAGATATGTTTGAACATCCTACAAAGCATCCAGAGCTTGAGTTAATCGTTACGGTTATTAATCTTAATCCTGCTGAAGAGGCAACTGATATTATACATAGCACTACTAATGACAACTTTTTTGATAATAATATCAGACCAGCCATAAACGGATTATTCACGGATAACATATTAAACCGCTGCAAGTCACTCAGAGATTATATGACTTTTGTCACTAAAGTACGTAATAAAATGGATTTATCCAGTCTGGATGTCAGGACATCAGTTATCGAAGCTGTAGATGAATGTATCAAAGAGGATATTCTATCAGATTTCTTTATAAAGCATAGAGAAGAGGTGATTGATGTGAGTATATTTGAATACGATGAAGAAGGCGTTATGGAGATTCTCCGTGAAGAAGCCCGCACTGCTGGACTTGAAGAAGGGCGTGCTGCTGGACTTGAGGAAGGACGTGCTGCTGGACTTGAGGAAGGGCGTGCTGCTGGGCTTGAGGAAGGACGTTCCGCTGGGCTTGAAGAAGGACGTATAACCGCAGCTATCGATGCCATTAAAAATATCATGACAAAGCTTGGCAAATCTGCTGATGAAGCTATGGACATACTTGATATTGATATTGATAAAAGAGAGGCCATTAAAAAAAAGCTGCAATAGTTATTTACCCGATTAAATATTAAACAATAAGTGGGGCGTAAACATTAAGAACATATTTCTTAATGCTTCGCCCCACTTATGTACTTTATCTGACAAACTCACAACTGTTATATTTTATATCTTCCTAGAACTGGTTATCTTTAAAGAATTCCCGCTTTCTTTCAATCATCTCATCTATTCTGCTGATATAATTCCTTACATCCTTGACATTCTCTATTCTCTCAATCCTTACTGAATGATTATCATCCGACTCATTATGGAAAACAACCTTGCTGCTTGCTCCGGCTCCACATGCTATTATAGTCTGTTTCTCTTCCATAATAAGTATGTTATATATACACTCCTTACCTTCCTTTGAATATCCTACATTTTCAAAGTTTCCAGCCATATTCTTCTGCCTGTACATATAATATGGTTCCATATCAAGCTTTTTTGCTGTTTCCTCTGTCATTCTTATGATCTCATCCGTATTTTTTGTTGACAGCTGCTTGTACTTATCTCTCCATATATTAAGCGCGGCTGCTCTCTTTATGGCAAGTGAATGTACTGTAAGACTTTCTGGATCCATAGCCTGTATCTCGCTAAGTGTATGCTTTACTTCGTCAACATCCTCACCGACAAGACCAAGTATTATATCCATATTAATATTATCGAAGCCTTCTTCTCTTGCCATATTGTATACATTCTTTATCTGTTCTACAGTATGCTTCCTGCCTATCAGGTCAAGTGTTTTCTGGTTCATAGTCTGTGGATTAATCGATATTCTTCCAACGTTATGCTTCTTAAGAACCTTTAGCTTATCTAAGGTTATGCTATCAGGACGACCTGCTTCTACTGTGAATTCATGGCATCCATCTATATCAAACAGTCTTTTAAGCTCCGTTATCAGTCTGTCAAGCTGCACTGCACTAAGTGTTGTTGGTGTACCACCACCAAAATATACTGTATCAAGTCTTCTCCCCTTCATAGCTTCCGATACAAAGATCATTTCCTTGATGAGTGCATCAAGATAACTGTCAACGTAATCTTTATAGGCTCCAAGTGCATATGATGAAAATGAACAATACAAGCATATACTTGGACAGAATGGAATTCCTATATACAGACTATAACCATTTTTATAGTCTATACGGTTTAGTATATCCATTTCTTTTCTGGCTACCTTAAGTGCAAGCTCTGCCTTCCGCCCACTTGCCTTATGCTTATCCATAAAATGTCTTTTTATCGTTTCTTCGCTTTCACCATCTTCAAGCATCATATATGCTATCTTACTTGGACGCACTCCAGTAAGATATCCCCATGGAAGTGTCTTTCCGGTCTTTTTACTAAGATACTCATACAGATATGACTTGAACTTATCATGCATCTGGCTTTTGTTAAGCCCTGTAACATCTGGTACCTTTATGTCTATAATCGTATCAATAATATCCACTGATGTATATTTTGAATCGTCTTCTATACTGTCTTTATGATTATCTTTTAGATTCTCTTCTGTACTGTCTTTATGATTATCTTTCAGATTATTTCTTGAATTATCGCTTTCTTTATATGCTGTAACCTCTGTTCTTGGATAGAATGAACGCACCAGCACTATGGCATCATCATAAAATCTATTATCGTCTATTTTAATATATATCATCATTATTCCTCTCTATATACAGCTTCCCAAAAAAACACCACCTGCACACAATATTAAATATTCTGTCTAGTCTATATATACATAAAATATAAATTTTATCAATCGATTCTAAATTGATAATTCTTCATCACAAAAACGGATTATTCTCTCTTTCATAACCAACACTTGTGCCTTCTCCGTGTCCCGGATATACCTTCGTATCATCAGGAAGTACCATTACTTTTTCTTTTATTGAACGCACTATTTCACTCATGCTACCTCCAGGAAAATCCGTTCTTCCAACTGAGCCACAGAATAATGTATCTCCTGAAAAAAGCACTCCTATTTCTCTTATATAATAACAGCTTCCACCTTCTGTATGTCCCGGAGTATGAAGTGCTTCTATATCAAATCCTGCAAGTTTAAGTATTTCGCCATCTTTATGCCATACATCTGCTTTTACTGAAAGATTAAGCCCGTATGCTTCACCAAGATTAATATGCGGCTGTTCAAGTGTATTCTTCTCATCACATGATGCATATATTTTAACATCATATTTATCTCTTACAGCATCTGCTGCCATAATATGGTCAAAATGCCCATGTGTCAAAAGCACTGCCACCGGTGTTACCCCCAGTTCGCTGCATTTATTTAAAATATAGGCTCCATTATCTGCCGGATCTACCACTACGCCTTCTTTTATATCGTTATTGTAGACCAGATAACAGTTTGTGCTTACCATTCCAAGCACCATGGTCTTTATCCTGAAGTTATTGCTCATAATTCTCCTTTTATTATACAAACCGCCTGCTGTCGCAAACAGTTACAGGCACAAATTTATCAGCCGGTGGTTCTCTGGATATCCAGAACACCGTCGATCTGGCGGATCTTATCTGTAATACGGTTCAGTTCCTCTGTTCCATGGATATCAAAAGTCATAATGATCGTCGCACGACCCTGCTTGCTGGTGCGCACGTTCATGGAAGTGATATCGATCTGCTTTTCTGTAAATACCTTGGAAATATCTGCAAAAAGACCGATCCGGTTGTTTGCAAAAATCTGGATTTCTGTGGAATACTGCTCTGTACTGGAAGGATTTTCCTCTACCTGCCACTCTGCATCAATCAGTCTTCCTCTTTCATCTTCCGGCAGGTTGATCACATTGATACAATCCGTACGATGAATGGAAACACCTCTTCCTCTGGTAACAAAACCAACGATCTCATCACCAGGTACCGGATTACAGCATCTGGAGAAACGCACTGCCAGATCATGAAGTCCTTTGACCACGATCCCGCTCTTATTTTTACGGACTGTAGCTTCACCGCTTCTTCCGTCAGTATCAGCAATACCGTCTAAAACCTCTGTATCCGTGATCTCCCGTTTTAGCTTCTTCTCCCGTTCTTCTAACATCTTGTTGATGACCTGGCCTTCTTTCAGGCCGCCATGTCCGATAGATGCCAGCACAGAATCCCAATCCTTAAAGGCATAACGTTTCATTACTTTTTCCATAAATTCCGGTTTGGAAAGTTCCGACAGATTAATGCCTTTTGCTTTACAATAACGGTCAATGGCATCACGGCCGCGGATGATATTATCCTCTTTCATCTGGGTCTTGAACCACTGATTAATCTTATTTTTAGCCTGTGTGCTGTGTACCACTTTCAGCCAGTCGCGGCTTGGTCCCTTGGAATTCTGGGAGGTGATGATCTCAATACGGTCTCCATTCTGGATCTGATATTCAATAGGAACCAGTTTTCCGTTGACTCTTGCGCCAACCATCTTATTTCCCACTGCACTGTGTATAGAATAAGCAAAATCAATGGGTGTGGAGCCGCTTGGAAGAGTCTTTACATCACCAGATGGTGTGAAGCAGTAAACGCTGTCAGAAAACAGATCAAGATCGCCCTTTACCATGCTTAAAAACTCTTTGGAATCATCTGTATCACGCTGCCATTCCAGGATCTGGCGCAGCCAGCTTAATTTTTCTTCTTCTTTTCCTGCAGCAACCTGTCCGCTTCCGCTCTCTTTGTATTTCCAGTGAGCAGCAATACCATACTCAGCGGTGCGGTGCATCTCATAAGTACGGATCTGGATCTCAAATGGCTGTCCGGTGCTGCCGATCAGAGTTGTATGCAGAGACTGGTACATATTCTGCTTCGGCATAGCGATATAGTCTTTAAAACGACCAGGAATCGGCTTGTACATTTCATGGATCACGCCAAGTGCCGCATAACAGTCCTTTACCGTATCTACCATAATACGAACAGCAAAAAGATCATAGATCTGGTCCAGAGTCTTGTTCTGCTTTAACATTTTCTTATAAATACTGAAAAAGTGCTTTACTCTGCCGCCTACAGTAGCTTCAATACCTGCTTCGTCTAAATGTGCCTTTACTTCATCTACAATAGACTGGACAAAGGCTTCCCTGGCATCTTTACGCAGATCTACCTTTTCTACCAGGTCATAGTAGACTTCCGGCTTTAAAAATTTAAGTGATAAGTCATCTAATTCGATCTTGATCTTGGAAATACCCAGACGGTCTGCAATAGGAGCATAGATCTCCATAGTCTCTCTTGCTTTTTCCTTCTGCTTTTCCGGCTTCCAGTACTGACCGGTACGCATATTGTGAAGACGGTCTGCCAGCTTAACGATGATGACCCGGATATCCTTTGCCATGGCAAGGAACATCTTTCGCAGGTTCTCTGCCTGGATCTCCACCTTATCCTTATCCCAGTTTAACTGTGTCAGCTTTGTAACGCCGTCTACCAGAAAAGAAACCTCTGGTCCAAACTCTTTAGTCAGCTCATCCAGTGTCATAACCGTATCTTCTA
>ENA-OQIZ01000269-OQIZ01000269.1-human-gut-metagenome-genome-assembly--contig:-NODE-269-length-31082-cov-13.281650_pt1 | contig 31082 bp, 49 predicted proteins | sample MGYA00242593_ERZ504758 | MGnify/ENA primary metagenome ERZ504758 (study PRJEB26092, sample SAMD00036364) | human gut metagenome | host: Homo sapiens | study: EMG produced TPA metagenomics assembly of...
AAAACTGGAAACGACTATGAAACTGATCACTCTACTGAACAAGCATTTTGATACTGATTTAAAGGAGTATGAGGACGAGAACGGCGTTAACCACCCCGCTATATGGGTTTATGAGAAAGGTGAAGACTGTGAGCCTGTCGTGGTGCTTAAAGCTACTGAACAGCCGGAGATCTGGAAGGTTGGAAACGTATACTCAGCTCTTACTCACAATGCGCTGTTATCAGAGACTGAACTCAAAGCGTTAGTGAAAGCTGGCAAGGTAATGAAGTGAGTGAACAATCAGAGAGAAGAGAACACTAAACCCGTCCTCTTCTCTTTCAGTCTTACATACGCTTTCTGGTGGTAGCTTCATTGTTGGTTGTTGTGGCCTGTATGATGGCTGATAACTGTTCCTTTTGAACTGTAGCGATAAGCTCGTTTGCCAGCTTATGATTGACGTTCCTACACCCCTGTAGTGTGAACGTGTCTTTAAGAATTGCCTTTCTAATATGTTTCATTCTACTGTTGAGAAAGATAACAGCATTTTCAAACCCTTCTTTTTTATTGATTTCGTCAAGCACTATTATTGCTTCACCCGCCGAAAGCTGATTAGCTCTATCTTTTAATTGCTCAAATAATGTTTTTGTTTTTTTCATATAATCACCTTTATTTATTTACCAGTTTAATTAATAGCATATTTAAAATAAAAATCAAAAATAAATATACCAAAACAATAAAAGCCCCCGAAGGGGCTGTAAGGGTTAGTGTTTCATTGTTATTTGATGACCATCTTTTTTTAGAAGCTCTAACAATGCTGGAATAACCTCTGAAATATTTTCTTTTTTGACTCTCTTGTAAATTGTGTTATTTTTTTTGATTAAAAAGTGAGTTTCATTATCATGTATCAAATAGAATGTTGGATTCCCATTTCTGCTGTAATAAGTTCTTCCTATTTCAGTATAATCATAATCTTCATTCTGGCACAAAATAAATCCGCTATCTAAATCAAACTCAACCATATTCACAGTATTTATCATTGAGTTGTAAACTGTATTTAAAGTGTTTGTATTCATAACATATCTCCTTTTGTTTTTCTGTTATATATAATTAATAACACTTTTAAAATATTAGTCAAATAAATATATACTTTTATTTTAACTATCCGATAAGCGGTGTAAGTAAAACACTCTATATTTAAATGATTATTAATTTAACTGGAAGGATGATAGAAAAGAAAAAAGCCCCGGTGAGAGGGCTTTAGTCATACACACACATACATAGAAAGGTGAAGCATCATAAACATAAAAACTTTTATATAAAGGACAAGATTGCTTGTCTCTTATATATTAATTAGCACTTATTATATATAAGTCAACTTTAATTGAGAAAATATTTCAAAAAAGTAGTATAGGTTATCCGTCCGTCCTGTTTTATTAAAATACATTCTTTTTAATATTTACAATTGGGTTAGATATGTTATCTATTTAATATACACAATAGAAAAGGAAAAAGGTGATTAACATGAGTATTATTTTAAACAAAGTAAAAGCATTTACAAACACAAAAGAAAACAGAATTGAAAAACTTTTATTCAGCAATGATATTGATTTAGTGAAAAGAGTATTGATAACTCATCCTGATATTAACTTAAACTTTATAAACGATGAAGGTAAAACAGCTTTGTTTGGTGCTGACTACCTTAAAGCAGAAGCTTTAATAAATGCTGGCATCAATATAAATGCTAAAGATAAAGACGGCAATACAGCGTTGTTCTTCTCTGATTATATGACTTCAAATCTTCTTTTAAACAAAGGGGCTAATGTCAATCATAGAAACAACATTGGTATGACAGCGATTTTCAGAGCAGACAGATCAAAAGCAAGCTTGCTTATAAAGGCTGGAGCAAGAGTTAACTTCAAATCCCACGTAGACAACACTACAGCCCTTCAAATGGCTTACATAAGACGTGATGAGGCTGTTATGACCGTTCTAATCGAAGCAGGGGCAGACATACACCACAATTGGAGAGGCTACTCAGCTCAAGCTAAAGCATTCATGACAACCATTAACGAAAGACAAGCAGCATAAGGGGGAAACCCCTTATCAGGAGATTAATATGAAAAATAAAGTTGTTAAAACAAAAAAAGATGATGATTCCTATAATGAACTGTTTGAAACGCTTATAATGTTAATACTGGCATTGGTTTTGGTATCTTTTATTGAAAGCACCGAAAACAAAATGAGCACCGAAGAAAGTAGTTTATATAACCTACAAACTGATGTTATGAATATCATGCTTTATGATACACCAATACCAATAATAAAATCATTAACAGAAGAGCAAAAATCAAAGCTAATTATTATAAACAGGAATATAGATAACTGTATGAAAAGAAAGCAACAATTAGGTGTCTCAGGATTATCAGAATGTTATAACAAAAATGAACTCTTATTTAATGAGCTTAAGGTTGGTTATTCAGATAGATTGATTTTTAATAATTAAGTTATCAGACAGGTGGGACAGATAGACACAAAAAAAACATGGAGCCTAAACCCCATGTTCTAATCACCGTTATATATTGTAGATTGGCCGTCAGAATATATAACTTATCAAATTAAACATCCTATAAGATGGGAAACACCCATGAAACCCATGCTTACTTATATTTTATAACGCTTTAATTTGTTATTGTCAAATTTAAGAAGAACCTTCCGGGCTTTTATTTTTAAATAGAGATGGTTTAACTAATCCGCTCATCTGATAGTTAAAATAAAGGTATATATTTATTTGACTAATATTTTAAATATAGTATTAATTGATTATACACAAATAAAGGAGATTCATTATGAGTAAGAATAAAAAAAACATTAAAAACAAAGGCATTAAGAAAGATTTAAACATTAACGTTCAACAAAAAATTGAGTCAGAGGTTGGGCAGGAAACAGAAGTAGGACGTAAAACAGTTATAGCTTTTCTTCTGTTCTTACTTATTTTTTTAATACCTCTTTTTACGGAAACTTTATCAGAGAGAAAATATGACAATCAAATAACTTATGATGTTGTTAATGAAAATAACTATGAAATTATATTAAATAATAATAGATACTTCCTTGATTTAGATTTTGATGATGAACAATATGCTTCAGCCATAAAAAATTCCAACATTGATTTTATTAGTCTTTCTTTAGAAAGCAAAAGAATACAACTGAATGATGAAGAATGTTTATATACAGATGAATTATGTAAAAACAAAATCAAATCTGATAAGTTAGGTTTAATTACGAAAATACAGAAATGGTCTGACGATAGAGTTAATCTTGGTGTTATTTGGTTGAGTAAAAACAAAGCAAAAGAAGAAGAATTACAAAGGAATACACCTACCATTATAAGAATACTAACACTTCCAAATTCTAAATATAACCGTGTAAGATTGGCAGTAGGTAATAATCGTATAATTGTTGGCCCAATTGATTTCTGGATCAATATATTTAAAAAAATAATACCTTAAAAAATGGTTTAACTAATCCGCTCGTCTGATATTTAAAATAAAAGTATATATTTATTTGACTAACATTTTAAATATAGTATTAATTGATTATACACAAATAAAGGAGAGTTATTATGATAAAAAAAACAAAAACATACTTAAAGGAAGTTCAAGAAAAATACATTGAAAACGATTTATTTCGTGTGATATTGGGATTGTTTATAAGTTCAGTTTCCTTTTCAACACTTTTATTGCTTCCTGAAAAACTCATAGAGGAAATTAGCATGACTGATATGGGGGTGAATATTTTTTTTATTATATTTACAGGCATGGTAATAACAATGTCAGGATTAATACCGATAATAATGGGTGTTATCCATAAATTGTTAAAGACAGATGGTAAAAAATTTATAGCAGGTGTGATTATGATGGGTATGGCATTTTTTATTCCTCCGGCTTCTATCTATGGACTAATACCAATGCTTGGCGCACTTATAACAATGAGTATTTTATTTGGGTAATATGTATCTGAGGGGGTATAAATGAAAAAAGACATAATAAGAGATTTAAAAAGATTAGGTTTACATAACGGAAGTGAGTTTATATCAAGCGCATTTTTAATAAAGGATAACAGATTAGAAGCGATAATAGCATTAATAGACAGACTTGAAGCACGAAAGATTATACCAGCCCATATTAAGCATGGTTTCAATCAGATTAGAGCATCATATCAAAGATCTGGCTACATCAATCAAGCCCTTGCTGTTATACCGTTTAAGGCTTATGTGAACGAGCCAGCAGAGCATTTTAAAGCAGATATATATTGGAGTATTTAACAAAAGAGAGGTGAATATGGGAACGGAAACAAGAGAGAAAGAAATAGAAACATGGTCAGATTTTATTGATGAGTTTCTTAAAGAAGGTGGTGTTATTTATGAAAATCAAAACAAACAAAAAAGAGAGGTGGCATATGATAGATAAAATAACAAGAATATTGAAAGAGTATTCAGATGATGATAGTAAAAGAGGTAAATTATTAAAAGATTTCTCTATGTTCGTTATTAGGTTTGGGGTTTTTGTTATGCTGTATTGCTCGACAACCATTCTCTTAAAAAATGAGTTGGGCATAAACAAAGAAGTCGCTGATAAAATGTTTATATACTATTCATATGGAGTTGGTTTTTATATGACAGGAGCTTTATTACCTTGGATGTTTCGTCAAAAATACAACATTATGAATATTTTTGAAAAGGATAAGAATATCAAATCAAAAGAAGAAAATGAAATTGAAAAAAACGACAAAGGAGAATGATTATGATAAATAGTTTTAGATTATTAAAAGGCAGAAAAAGTAAAAAAGGGTTTTCACTATTAGAATTGCTTTTAACGTTAGGTGTTATAGCTGGAATAATAATAGCCGCTTTTATAGTTTTTCCAAAAGTTCAGGCTTCACAAAAGATAGATAAAGAGAGCAGAAACATAACAGCTATTCAAGCGGGAGTGAAATCACTCTATAGCGGCAGAGCTAAGATCTCATCATTGAATACTGATAGCTTCATTGCGTCTAAGAATGCCCCTGACAACATGATCTTGGATGGTAAGTTAGTGAACGAGTGGAAAGGCAATGTAAGCGTTGAATACAGCGGCAATCATGGCAAATACAACATTATGTATGATGCCGTTCCGCCTGATGCTTGCGCAAAGCTCATTACAGCGGTTTCAGGTAATTTTGTGAGTATCACCGTATACAACGACAACGGGAGCACTGATGTTAAGAACTTAGAAGAGGGATATGGAATAGACATAACCAAAGCTACAGCCGCTTGCGCATCACAAGAAAGCTCAACTGTTATGTTTACATCCATCATTTAAAAAGGAAGGTTATTTATGACACACATATTAAGTAGGGAAAGAAAGAAAGGATTTTCATTGTTAGAGTTGTTGTTGGTTTTTGGTGTTATAGCAGCAATCATAGTAGCGGTTTTTATGGTTTACCCAAAAGTAAGTTCAGGCCAAAAAATTGACAGTGATATTAAAATATTGGGAACATTAAACGCAGGTATCAAAAATCTATACGCCGGACAAGCTGACTTTACAGGTTTATCAGTAGACGCAGTTATCAAGTCTAAGATAGTTCCAGAAGACATAGTTGATGATAATCTGATTTGGGATAGTTGGGGGGCTAACATTCAAATAGAACCCTACTACGATGGAAGCTTTTATATTGGGTTTGAGAACGTATCTGTAGATGCTTGCCCTAAGTTCGTTTCACAAGCAGGAGCAAGTTATTTTAAAATAGTTGTTGGATCTACAGAAGTTAAAAATATAGAAAATGGTTTAGAGCTAAATATGGCTACTACAACATCGGCTTGCGCTAATGGTGAAGATGGATATTCAGACAAACCAATTACAGTTTACTTTTACGATAAATAAGAGGTGGGATTATGAGAAATAAAGTTTTAGAAGCGTGGTTTTATATAGTTGTAGCAATGATATTTACGGGATATTCATTTTACCTGTTTTTCGAAACAACAGACATATCAAGATATGGTGTAATAGGTATTGTTTTTAATCTGATTTCGTTAAAGCTGTTATATGAGTCTTACAAAATAAACAAAGAGATAAAAAGAGAGGTGGTTAATGAAGGATAATTTTTTAGTTAGGATATTTGCTTTTCTCGTAATAGCATTTATATTTTGGAATGATACAAGCTTTACCGCCAACTTGATTTACTCTGTAATAATGGCTACGTTAGTTATTGACAATATTCTTATGATGAAAGTAGCAAATAGAGGTCAGATCTATAAAGGGATGAGTATAAAATTGCTAAAAGAAAGTTTTTTTAAGAAAAGTTAATCCAAATAAAAGCCCCTGAATAGGGGCTTGGTTTTCTCTGGTATTGACCGTTGTTATTAGTCTTTTTTGATCAGGAAATCGTCTTTTTTAGCCCCGCCTTTGATGGCTTCTTCAATAGGTTTTGGTGGACGACCACGACCAGACCATAAGACCTCTTCACCATCTGCGTTTGTATAAGCATACTTAGGCTCTACAGAACCACGTTTAACGCCCTTAGCGCCCTTACCCGGTGCAGGAAGCTCTTGGCCTAACAGGAACGCTCTCACGCTGTCTAAGCTCACTTCAAAGCCTTCAGACTGGAGTAGTTCAGTAGTAGCTTTAAGCTTGTCTTCAACCAGTAGCTGCTTTTGCTTCTCTTCTTCAATGCGCTTGTTGATCTCTTCTTTTACAGCTTCAACCTTTTCAGCGAACACTAAGAACTCTTCATCACCAATTTCATTAGCGATTTTACGCAGAGAACGGATGTTTGATAAGTGAGAAAGATCGCTCATGTTAAACCCCTTAACCAATCAGTAAAGGGGTAATCTAACATACAGCATTTTAAATAACAAAATGTTTTATAAAGCAATCATGATAGGTTTTTCAAGGCGAGGTTTTATTTTATAGCAACCGCATACATACAATAATATTTGATTTAAGAATGAATAGTTCTTCATATATCCATTGTGAAACTCTTTAGCTAAAATCTCTATCTCTTTAGTTAACTCATCCTGATTGTATTTTGTGTTATCTATATAAGCCTTTAACTTATCCCTGACAACATAATCAAATAAATCTTCAATGTCTTCATCTTTATCACTGTAAGCGAAGATATGGCCTTCTACCCCTTCTTTCATGAAGGTTGAAGAGATAACTTCAGGCTTTAAATTCATGATGTAATCAAATCTACCAGTGTAGTTATTATCTAAATATTTTTTAGCTCTGTTTGTTATGATTAATTTATTGTTATTGTATTTCTCATCCAGCATGTCAAAAGCTATAAACGCTAAAAGATCCAGTAGTAGTTTTTTATTCGTATCACATGATTTCATATTGTTTCTCCTTTTTTGTAATCATCAATGTTTTGTTTTTGGTATCCAGCAAATCCATTCCATACTTAACAAGACCAATGACGGCTATCGTATAGTATGAGTTTGTATTTGCCTTTATTCGTTGTATAAAGTTTTCATAAGCCCAAATTGTAGTTCTTGTAAGATCTGTGCTTATGTCGCTACGCTCACAAGTGATAGATATATGGTTGGTGTCGCTATCAATGTAATCTCTCAACTGATAAGACACATTGCCTGTTTTCTCTCTCTTGAGAACAAGATGTTTTTTATTCTTTATCACATCATTAAGAGCGTAATCAGCTAAAGAACAAACAGCATATGAAATGCTACCCATGCTTATAGCTTTTATCTTTCTTAATAAACTACGCTCAACACGTATAGCTATCTTTTCATCTTGCTTGTTTATTTTTGTATCATTAATCACTTTTATATGATTTTTACTCTCTATTTCTAACCAGTTCGTTTCACTCATTTTTTTCTCCATTTTTAGTTAAAGAACCAATAAGCGACAACAGCCATGATCACAACAAAAATGATGATTTGCTTCATTGTGTTGTTTTTTTCTGTTATGAATACTGGTTTAGCCTTTTCTTCTTCTATTATCTTTGCTTCATGTTCATCTTCATACTCTTCTATTTTTAGCCTTTTTACTCTATGCCTTTTTAATAGGTTGAGTATTCTTTCATTCACAATAAGATCATTGTTTTCATTTAAATATATTTCTTTCCTTTCTTCTCCTTTACTAAACGGTATCAATCTATACCATTTAGGTATTGTTTTATTGGGATGTTCCATGTTGTGTTTAACACTAAACTTTATTTTTAAATCTTCATGTTTAATTATGTTCACACAATCAACATTATTTTCTATTAATGTGTTTAATAACGATCTACTAATCAAATAACAGCCCGGATCACAATACACTATCTCTTCTCTTGTTATTATATCAATTACCGCTATTTCTTCTGACTCAAAATTATCAATCGAACATTCACCCGCAACAAAAGGATGGATTATATATTCTTTTGTATTACCCATTTTTTTACACCTCCTTTCTATATATATAATTAAATATAATTTAAATTTAATATTGTCAAGCAAACGGCTACCTATTGACAATCTTTTAAAATATATTATTTATTAAATAATGGCGTTTAATAAAAATAAAAAAAACATCAGGAAAAACTTTTATATAAATTACATGGAGATATTTTATGATTAAAAAAATATTGCTTATAATGGCAATGCTATTGTATGCGACAAATGCGAGTGCTGATACTTTTTCAATGGATTGGTTAACTCCATTATCAACAGATTGGTTTATGAACAACTTTGTAGACAAATATCTTAACCCTGAAGCTTTAGGCGTATTCTCTGGAATAATGGCTTTATTTCTTAGTTTTCTTTTAGTGTTGGGTGGTATATTAGCAGCATATACATTAATTGCTGGCACAATGGCTACAGCTCATGATGGTGAGATGTTAGGTAAGAAATGGTCTTCAATGTGGCTTCCTATAAGAACAGCTTTAGGAACGGCTATGCTTCTTCCTATGCCAACTGGTTTTTGTGCGATTCACATGGTGATTTACTCATTTATAAAAGCTGGGGTTGGTTTAGCAGGAACAATGATACCTCTCGCTATCGCCTGTATAACTATATTCTTTGATTATTCAAGTGTAAGTTCTAATCTTGAGATAAGAAAACTTGCTAAAGATACGCTTTTGGGTGCTGCGTGCGTTCAAATATATAATGAAGAAACAGCAAGAGAATTAGCTCAATCATCTAAATATTTTAGAGGTAATATTCAATATTTTAGTGTTCAGAACTTTGAAGCAAAAAGCGATGGAAAAAGAGTAATCGGCTATAACTTTGGTGGTTTAAAAGATGACTGGAATACAGGTGATAAATCTCAAATGTGCGGTTTTCTTAGATTAGATGTATCAAACTCTGGTGAACAACAAAATGCTCTTGCGTCTGGATCTGGATATAAACCATTAGTTGATGTTTCGTCAATTCAAAATGCGGTTCAACAAGCTCAGGCTAAGGCACTCAACAAAATGGTTTTAGATGCTATTGCTTACTCAGATACTTTAGTTAATGCTGATCCAGCAAATCCAAAACCTATTAATGATAAAATTGAAGAAATGACTGAGGCTTATAAAAAATCAATGAATGAAGCTGGTAAATTAGCAATGGCTCAAGCTATTAAGATTGATGCTATCGCTGATATAACAGAAAAAGGTTGGGCTTTCTTCGGTGCTTATTACATGAAAATCGTTCAGTCTATAAACGGAACTAACGCAGCAATGAATAGTATTCCAGCATCCTCCGGTCAGGCCGCTGAACGTTTAAATTATCTTGCAGATAGATTTGGTGCTCGTTTTGATAAAGTTAAAAAAATCGTTGATCGCTCTGATAATCTTAACGCTGATGCTACTAACATCGCAGGTGAAGACAGTTCATTATTTACAAGTCTATTGAGAGGGGCAAATTCAAACGGTGGTTGGTTCATGGGTGATGGCAAAGTAGATCAATTGCTCTCTATCACACAGCAGGTAAATGTTGGTAATCACGTTCTCAATGGTGTAGCAACAATGGGTATAGGCGCAAGTTCTGTAGCATTGTTCGCATTGATACCTAAGCTCTCAGATGTTTTGATAGCAGCCGGGACTATAATCGGGCCATTCTTTTCGTTCTTGATGATCGTAGGCTTGATAAACGGCATCATGCTTGCTTACGTCATCCCTATGATACCGTATATCATCTGGATGGGGATTGTGTTGTCATACATGGCTACGTGTATAGAAGCTTATGTTGCCTCGCCTATGTGGGTTTTAGCTCACTTAGCACCTGATGCTGATGATGTTGTCGGTAAACAAGGACAGGGCTACATGCTTACACTGGTGTTAACACTTAAACCAGCTTTGGCTATCTTCGGTTTCGTTGCATCCTTCGTAATGATGTGTGCGGGTGCAGCTCTTATAAACGCAACGTTCTTGATCGCTACAAGTTTTGTTGACTCAGGTTGGTTGGGCATTACTTACTCAATAGCAATGATTGCTGTTTATATGTGTTTAAACTTAAACAATACGATGAACGCTACAAGAGTTATGTCTACTCTTCCCGACACTGTTTTAGAGTGGATAGGCGCAAGAGGAACTTCATTGAGCGGTAAAGTTATGGGCGGTTCAGAAGAAGCTCTTAACAGTGCGAAAAGTAATACTACTACTACTGTTGAAAGAGCAGGACAAGCTACAGCAAGCTCTATGTCAAATATGGCAAGAAACCGTGAGAAGAAAAGAGATATTGAACCTAAAGGCGGTAATGAAGGTAATATTGGTAAAGGTAATAATCAAACTCCAGAAAATAACACGCCAGCAGATAAGGGAAATCATGGTCAGTCTATAACAGACCTTAATCCAAAGGAATAAGTAATCCTTTCATCTGAAACTAACTAAAAGGTAGCAACCCGCTACCTTTTTTTTATCAATTCTATTGACGTGTTTAATTAATGTGTTAATTAATTTATATACATACACAAAAGGAGATATTTATGAAAGATAAAGAATTTGAAGATAAAGTAAAAAATACTGCTAAAAATGTTTTAAAGTCATACACTACTGTTAATCCAAAAAAGATTATGAATAATTTATATGACTCAGCATCTAATACAGTTAAAGTTCCTTTAGAAACAGCTCGTTCTAATATAGAACTGTTTAATAAGCTCAAAGGAAATAATGATAAGAAACTATCATATGAAGAGTTGTATAGTATAAAGAATGCTAATGAAAATGTAAGGCAAAAAAATTACACAAACTTCTCTATAGCTTCTTTAGTGATGTTTGTTTTTATGATTGGTGTTGCTGTGATGGGTGGTTATAAAATCTATTATGGCATTGACACAACAGCAAAGGTTTTATCATTTATGACATTTGGATCAGGTGTATTCTTATCATTTGCTGTTTATTTTAGATGTGTAGTAAGATCATATTGTTTGAAGTATGCGACAGTTGATAACAAACTTAATGCTTTAAAAGGAATAGATAACATTTTACCTAATCCATTTTATGATGTTAGAGCTACAACAAACAGTGAAGATAAACCTATAGTTGCTTTCCTTGAAACAAAAGAAGAGCAAGAAAGAAATAAATAAAAGGTGGCTTCCACCTTTTAAAAAATACTTAAAAAATAATTTGAATTTCATAAAACTGTACGATATTATTTAATCAACAAACAACGAGAGGGTTTTAAAATGATGACATTACTTAGCACTTTCAACTACATCCCAGCTTTTATTGTTGGTTTAGTAATGATGTTTTTATCTGTTAAAGTAGTTCTTTTACCAATGGCTGATTTAATCACTAAAATCAGAGACAAAACAACTGATGTTGCTATCTACCCTCTTAGTGTTTTTATGGGTGTTCCAGCTATAGCTGTCTTTTTTGTAGCTGTATCTTTCACTGTTAGTATGTTTGCTTACATGGTTGGATTGGTTCACTAAGAAAGTTTTACTCTCTTGTTGTTGACCCGCTGCGGCGGGTTTTTTGTTGCCAAAAGAAAGGGGGCTTTCGCCCCTTTTTACATTTTTAAACTTCTACCACGTTTAACCTGATATTCTGGCATAAACTCTTCCTTTTTAATCTCTTCTTTTTTTGGTTCGCCAAACTTCATGTAGCGATCTAAATCATATGCTTTGTGTATCATCTGGAAATCTTCTTCTTGTTTAAGAGAAGTAGCTTCAACCCTGATACCATTTTTTATAGCACTTATATAAGCTTGCTCCATGAACACTGGATTACCCTTCGTTAAAACAATACTATTCCATCCTTTTTGTTTAGCTACATCAATCAAGTCAACAGCAATATCATTAGCTTTACGTCTACCACGAATAGCTATAGCGTCTTCTGTTTCTTTAATTAAAAGACCATCCCCAAAATAGTGAGTTCTTGAAGTAAGTTTTCCTTCTTCTATGTTATCTCTTGAATGAAGATAGTTATCACCAAAAAGATTTTTTAATTCATCGTTAGTTAAATAGCGGCTTCTGCCGTTGGTTTTAACATTTAATTCAGTTTCAGGCATGAGATTTTTTTCAAAGTCTTTCACATATTGAGGTCTGTTATCCTTCTGGATCTCCCCTTCTTCTTCATTGATGTTAGAACGAACAGACTTGATACGGTCTTTAAGGCTCTTAGCTTTAAAAGGCTGTTTAGCCTCTTCATTCTTCATTTGAGTAAACTTGTCCAGATCAGTGAAGTCTTGAGCTGGTATGCTATCAGCAGCGGAGACAACAGCAGCCGGAACGGTTAGTTTGGCCTCTTCTGGTTTCTTAGGTTCTATCAGGGAAGCGGTAGGAGCTGGCTCTTCAAGATTAAGCGTCTTCTGTAGCTTAACGTAAGTGAGTTCAAGTTCTGAAAGCTGGTTCTTAATCATCTTCCTTTGCTCGTCACTCATACCGAACTTGTCGCCAATGTTGAGCACATCCTTGAAGCTATCTATACGGCTTTTGACTTCAACCATGTCATGCTCAAGGTTAACTTCTGGCTCAGGTTCTGGCTTCTTAACCGGAGCTGCAGCTGGGGCTACGTTGTCGGCCACAATCTCATAATCAGGGAATTCAGGCATTGCCGCTTCCATATTGAAAGCCTGTTCAAAATCATTTAAATCGTTATCTTTACTCATGTTTTTACCTCGCGTTTTTTATGTTGAAATGTAGTATATACTAATATATATTAATATATATTGATGGTTAGTCAATCGGCTAACTACATTTAAGTCACTGTAAAACAGGACAAAAGGAGTAGGTGTATGCTTGCTATCTCGATTTACAATAAAAAAGGTGGTGTTGGGAAAAGTCTCTTCAGCATCGTTATCTCTTCTTGGTTTGGACACAACGGCAAAAAGACAACTCTGTTAGACCTCGATCCGCAAGGCGGGAGTTTGCTCTTTGCGAGCATCGCAGAACAGGCCGGAACAAAACTAACGTTTAACGTAGCTCGTAAGCCAACATCTAAAGATGTTGATGTGTTCGTATTTGACCACAGCCCCGGCATTCATAGCGGTGGTGATGGTCAGCTTGCCCCGTTCGTAATCATTCCAACTATCCTTGATGCCAGCTCATACAGTGCTACGCTCAAGAGCGTTCAGGAACTACGTGAGCAGGGTAAAACAGACAATGATTTTATCGTTGTTCCTAATCGTGTTGAGATCCAGAACAAAGAACAGCTCGACCTGTTAATCAAGCTACAGGAAGAACACAGGGCAGCAGGCCATGAGTATGATCTGCCATACATCAAAAAGCGTGTTGCCTATCCTCGTTCATACAACAACGGCGTCACCATCTTTGAAGACAAGACAGGCTTACCGCTGGTATCTGATGCCCGTAAAGAGTTTGAGTTGTTGATGGAAGCAGTAGGCCAGAAAATCAAAGCCGGTGTTGAGGCTCGACGCAATAAGAGTTAATATATATTAATATATACTAATATATATCGTTTCTCGTGAAATCTGATGGAGTTTCAGCATGACAGACCACAAAAAAGAAAAATCTAAAAAACCTGCCGGATGGCTCGATGATATGGAGACTTTTGAAAAATTGTCTCTGGAAACGGCCTTTTCCGATCCTAATGCTGGCACATACTGGGCGCATCGAGAAGAAGACTTAGGAGAACTCCAGCCGTTCACTACGTCATACGTTCGTTGCGACTTTAAAGTAGTGGCGGAAGATGAACCCCGCTTAATTGGTTTCCGTGTTCCTAAAGCTCTGGAAGAGAAGTTTAAGCTTCTTTCCCATGATGCCTTATCAAATACTATTCTTGCTCTTGCTGATTTAAAAGCAGATGAGTTAATCAGAGAAAATAAATCTATTCATTTTACTAAGAAAAAGAAATCCTGATAAAAGGCGTAATTAAACAGGATGAACGGACTACCGTTATATTTTCAAATGTAGGATTGTAGGGTAGATTAATATAGTAAGAACAAAAAAATCTACATTCAAAAAATACATAGGAGATACATTATGAGTGGAGCAAAGATATTAGCAGTATTAGATAAAGACGGAATGCGTGATGCTCAGGGCATTAATGGCGGTAAAACAAGTCCTTTAGAGCCAACCATCAACGGCGCTACGTATAAAGATAGTGAACTTGATATAGTTATTAAAGCTGAAAACGGTTTAGAGCTTCTTAAAGAAATTGAAGCTACAATTGACCGTGGGATAATGTCAAAACAGTATTTGAATACCATTCAAAGACCTCTTTCAGAACTAAGCACTAATAAAGATCCAAAAGCTCTTTTTGGTGATATTGGAGGCAGGGGGAATGAGTGGGAACAGCTATTTATTGATTTATCAGGTTTCAGAGCAGAAGATCAGGTTTTAGCACATGACATAATCACTGACAGTATGGCTAATCCTAATTTTATTTATGTGAAAGATCAGGGGCCGGGAAAATCAAAGCAATATATGCCTGTTATTGGTAAAAACAGTGTTTTTGCTTGGGGTGTTCATAGCGACCAAAAAACTAAAACTCACTCTCATATATTTAGGCATACGCATACCATTACTGATAAAAACTATGAATACAACCCAAATACTGGTGAAGTAATCATAAATCAGTTAAATCCTGACGCAAGAAGAATAACAGCAAGTCTTTCATTAAAAGATAACTTTGTAAGAACGCAGGTTCTTAAAAATATCAATGACAATCTTAAAGCCGCTGGTTTACCTCTTTTAGATAACATTTACTTATCTAAAGGTAAAATGCTTTCTCCAGAAGAAATCAAAGCACAAGAGGTTATTGATACAAATAATAAAGAATATCTTGATGATTTATACACTACAGCAAGAGAAAAAGCTAAAGAAGAGTCTATTAAAAATCAAGAGCAAATTCCAAAAGAAGTTATTGAAGATGCTGTTGTTCAGAATGAACTAAATGAAATAGATGCTCTTATCAAGCAAAAACAAAAACTTGCTGCTGAATACGCCGCTAAAGCTATTAAAGAAAACAATGAGATACAAGGCTTTGAAAAGGCTCGTGAAGCTGTTATAGCTCTTCATCAAGAAAAACGTGTTAATCAGGAACTTACTACAGAGCTGACCAACACTAAGCAATCACTTGAAGAAGAAGCGAAGCTTAGAAGCCAGTTTGAAGAAAAGGCCAAAAAGACAAGTGAAGAGTTAGCAGAAAAAACAGAAGCGTTTAATGCTCTTTCTGATGAGTATAAAGCTCTTGGTGAGCAGTATGATGATTTAGAAAAAACTCATATAGCTACCATTGAAAAACATAGAGAAGTTGTTGAAAGACTTAATGAACAGCTTGTTCAACAAGACCTTGATCATACGAATGAAGTTGAGTTGTTAGAGAAAACTCATGAAGCCGTTGTAAATAAACTAAACAGCGATCATAAACAAGAGATTGAGACACTTAAAACTCAACAAGCTTCTATTGTTAGTGGTTTGAATAGTGAAATAACAACTCTTAACGATACCGTTAAAGCTATTACTGAAGATAGAGATAGCCTTAAATTCGATAATGAACAGCTTGAGATTGAATTGGCAAAAGCTAAACAAGCTATTATTGATATGAAACGTGAACATAAAGAAGAACTTGAAAAACGTGATGAAGAGAAAGTTTCATTCGAACAAACAATAAAAGATTTGAAAGAAGAGAAGATTGAAGCTGACAAAGCTATTAAACTTCTTACTGAAAGTAATGGAAAACTTATTGAAGAAGTTAACCAACATATTGACTCTTACAATAAACTGAAGGCAGAAAATGAACAGCTTAAAACTGATTATGATGAAGAGAAGAAAGAAAACTCAACATTAAAATCAGAAAATGAACAGCTTAAAATTGATAAGCAAGCTTTAGAAGAAGCAATAAGAAAAGATATAGAAAAAAAGAATAAAGCTGATAACAGCAATAAAAATAAACCAACTAAAAAATAAACATTGAGGGGGTTAACGCCCCCTGTTTTTCTTACCTCAAGGAGATTACATATATGGGATTATCAAAGTCAGTTAGTGATTTATTAAGACAAAAGCAGAGTTTAGATAATGAGCCTGATGATGTTCAGGATGAAAATGAAGTTGAAATATCAGGAGAGGAAAAGGCTTTATCATTAGAAAGTGATTTGGTTCTTTTGGGTATTGTCTGGAACGCTATTAGACCTCATGAAACTTTTGAAAAGCTAAAAACTCGCTACCATCTTAATGAAAATTTAGTTGTAGAAAAAGGTAATAACAGTTTTTGGATTTACGGAAAAGAAGATTTAATATCAGAAAGCATTATTTCTTTTGTTGATTACTTTGCTAAAGATATAAGAGAATTTAAATTTGTCAGGCCAGAATCACCCTATGACAGTTTTATTTATTATTTCTTTAAAGAAGCTATCATGTGTAGGTTGAATGTTTTAGTTTCTAACGCTTTTCATGAAAGAGATTTACAGCAAGTAATAATCAAGGATGTTATTAGAGAACTAAAAGACGACGCAAGAAAGATGGATAACATAAACAAAAAATACCATATTCAAATGATCGACAACTGGATAAGTCAAATACTCGTTAAAAACACACACTTATCTATGTGATATACAATTTGGCGTGTTAAGTATTGAATTTTCTAGAAAAAATGGTATAACAGTAAAAGAGTGTGATAACACACCCAAAATACATACATAAAAATATTATAATAGGTGAGATTATGAATAGAGAAAATACAGAAATGGAAGCTGAAAAGCTTCTTGATAATATGGATTTGTCATTAGATGATGAAGAACAACAATCTGATGAAGATACAACTTTAACGCATCCTGAAACTGATGCTTTCGATAATGCTAAATTATACGATGAGCGTATTACTGATGAAGCTTTCTATGCTTCAAATAACTACGCTATTCATCCTAAAGGCTTCTTTAAAAGGATTTATCCAAAGGATGGTAATCCTTACTGGAAGCAAATTCATAACTATTTTGCTATACCATACTTAAAACTTTCCACAGCTAAACAAGGTTCGGGCGTAAAAACCTTAGAAGCTAACACTGGTTATACAGGTGTTCGCTTCCTCAATAACGATTTAGAAGTAAATGAAGTTGCTCTTTCTTCATCGGATCGAGCAGAGTTTACCAGCTCTAAATCCCGTCTTACCTTGAACGATTGGACGCCTCCTGCGGGTTCTGACCGTTCAGAAGTATATAAAGCCTTCATGGAGGCCGCACAAGCTGGCTATGAGCCTCATGTTAGGCCAAATGGTAAAGTCTATCCTGCTTTCATCAAGCGCATGACAGGCTACACACAAAGGGGGTGGGTGACTCCAGATCTCCATATACGTTCTAAGCATGATCTGTATGTCGGCAAGGTTGCTACTCAGAGTGAAAAGAAAGGTGATCCTGAAATCCAGAAGGAAACTACAAGAGAGATAATTAAACACTCTCCGGCAGTTCGTATTTTCTTAGCTGGCACATATGCGTCATACACAAAAGGCCGTATTTGTATTTCAGATGAGTTTTGCCCGATTGTTAACTACACGGGTGAAGGTGAAAAGGGTAAATCTACAACTCTTAAAATATGTGCGGCTACAGAAGGTTCTCCAGCTAAAGGCCGTATGATCATTGAAGCTATAAGTTCAGAAGTTGGCGTTGAAAACTTTGCTACTGCTTATAATCATGGCCCTGTTTTTCTTGATGAGATTGACGAGCTACTTAGAACAAATGACTTACCACAAAGGATAATGCGCCTTACTAACGGCGGTGGTAGAGTTATTTTCGATAAAGATAATACTTTCAAACAACCTAACGTTTGGAACGGTATGTTCTTCACGACTTCCAACCAATCACTAAGACAAAGTGTTAAAGGTGATGGCAAAGAGTCGGCTATTTTAACTCGTCTTATTGAAATAGATATTCATGATCCTGACCTTCATATCTTCTTCCCTGACAAGAATGATGGAGGTAAAGTTTCTCAGTGGATGTCTAAGCTTTCAGAGAACTATGGTCATATATATGATGAAATTATCGCATATATAACAAAAAACGCTGATGAACTTGAGCAAAAACTTGCTGATTTTGAATCTGAGTTATTAACTACAGAAGAGTTAAGATATTTCAAAAAGAACCGTCGTTCAGCGCATACTTTAGCTCTTATCATGCTTGGTGCTGAAATTATGGAAAGTGTTTTAGGCAAAGAAAGCGCAATGTTAACTCATGAAGCAATAAATATTTATAAAAATAAATATGCTCAGGATATTAACGAACAAATTGATTATGCTGATTATAAATACATTTCTCATATTGAGCGTCTTTATGAATGGATTAATGCTAACAAAGGCATGATCTCTTGGAGTAAGTTTGCTTATGCTGAACAATCTGATGATATAAACGAAAGTATCAGTAGAACGCAGAAAAAAGCGGCTCAGACGCTTACTAACAATGCTACTCACAGAGGTTCGGTTTTAGCAGAAGTTAAGATCAATCGAGTCATGGAACACTCTGATGATTTTGACGGAACAATAGTTTTCAACGCTATGGGCATCAAACACCTCAAACAACATGCTCAACTTGATTTTAACGAGCTTTGCCAATCTCTTGAGAAGTTAGGTATGGTTGAACATGACGCGAAATTTACAGATAAGAAGAAGGATTATTTAGGTTTATCCACTACAAGAACTGTTCGCTTAACATTGAAACCTATAGATGAGCTAAGTTCCACCATGTTCACTACAAAGAATACTGTTCTTGTGAACGATAGTGAGAAAACAGAAGGACAAACCGAAATTCTTAATCAAAACAATGCTGATAGTGAGTTTAACATAAACAAAATACTTGAAGCTTCCGCTCAATACGAAGAAGATTATTCCGCTTACTTTGATAGAACATAAAAAAAAGGGGTTGCGAAAGCAGCCCCTTAAACTTTATTAAATAGTCGTTTTCCAAAATAGAAAACACATTATGAATAGATCTTCAATATACACTCTATTCATGGAATAATCAATTTTATTTTACTTGATATTTTTCAAATATATGCGCTAAATATTTTATCATAAGCATGTAAAATTTGATTTTATTAAAGAAATAGTATATATATTTATTATAAATAATTTAAACTATAAGAGGTGGTTTATGCTTGATTTAGATATTAAAAGAGAGTTGCTGTTTGCTGAAACAGCCGAAGAAGTAGATATATTGGTAAAGGCCGGAGCTGATGTAAACGGTCTTATGGGTAGTGTTTTTCCTTTAGCTTTAGCTGAAAACTTAGAAGTAGCAAAGGCATTAGTTGCTAATGGTGCTGATGTTAACTTTACTAATAAGAAAGGTGAAACAGCTATCTTCTATAACAAAAATATTGCTGTTATCAAATTTTTGATTTCACAAGGCGCAAACATTAATCATTTAAACAACGATGGTGAAACAGCATTGTTTAAAACATCTGACATTGAAATGATTAAAGCACTTATCAAGTTGGGTTGTAGTCCATTCCTCAAAAACAAGAATGGAGATCGCCACGACACAAAAATAAAACCAGCAGATAAAGAGGAATACCAAAGCTTTATGAATAAGCTTAAAGAAATGATCAGGAACGCACTTGAGCAAAAAAAGCAGATGCTACAAGTAGCGTAAAGAAATAACCGGACTACCTCTTTTGTTTAACCCGCTTCTGGCGGGTTTTTTCTTTTCTGGCATTGACATATTTTGTTTTTATTTTAATTTATAATTATCACCCAATTGAAAAGGAAAAAATCATGAAAGCATTAACAGACATATTAAAAACCAAAAACACAATTGAAATTGAACAATTCATTAATGAAAACCGCGTTCTTGAAGAAGATTTTTATATTGATGAAGTAGCCAATATTTTTCATGTTGTTCTACTTACAAAACAATATAAGAGCTATGAAGTAGCAAGAATGCTTACCAAATACTTTGACATTAACAAGCAGGATAAAGCAGGTAAAACAGTTCTGTTCTATGCCGTTCTCATGGGTAATACAGAGGCTGTTAAGTTCTTTATCTCCGCAGGAGGCGATGTATCAATAAAAGACAATCAAGGCAGAAAAGCGGCAGACCAGATAACACTACTTGATCTTCAAAATGCTTCTTCAATGTCAAGAGTATTACTATCAGCAGAGAAATGATATGGATGAGTTTTCTTTAGATACGTTAAAATCATATATAGACAGAAATCAAACATCACTATTCTATGATTATCTCACTAAGCACCAATTAGACACTAACATGAATATTTTGTCTTGGTGTCTTTTGTCTATTTTTTCAAAGTCAGAAAATGAAAACCACCAATACTATAATTTGTTCTGTTTAGTAGTGAGTTTGTTCAAAGATGTTAATACCCCAATCAATGGAAGACTACCATTAGAAATAGCTTACTCAATCAATAACATTAAGTTTTATATTCACCTTCTTTTGAACGGAGCAGATCCCCAAAAGAAAAACAGAAAATATCAATCTACTTATGAAATAATAATTAAGGACGAAAACGAGAAGTTTCTTTCTTATATTATGAGGTATGAGCAAAGCCTGATTAATGAAATACAGAAAAGAAAAAGCACTCAATGAGAGTGCTTTTTTATAAGAGATAATTAATTTAATACAGAAATCACATTAAATATAAATTGAGTATAAATATTTACGTAATTATTTAGTAATCAATTACCTTCCTTCCGTCAATAGCAATTGAAAAATATTTTCTCTTTTCTTCAAAAAAGTGTTGATCGTCATAAGCGTTCTGTAGACAATTACCAAATCAAAGCAGTCATACGCTTTACGCATCATGTAGGTTCAGGCTTTAAGCCTCCATCTTTCGATAGATGATGATGCACCAACCGCCGGAATGGTTCCGGCCTGTTCCATGAACTCATGGAGCTGATCTATCTATAGAGGTTGGTTTATGACTGTATCTATTCAAAACACCCCATCTTCAAGCTTAAAGCCCCTTTACCGTTGGGCTGGCGGCAAATCTAAGCTACTCAACAGCTACAATCCACATCTACCAGATTTGAACAGCGTAAGCGCATACGTAGAGCCGTTCTTTGGAGCTGGCGCTCTCTTTGCGTCTGTTAAGTCTACATACAACCAGATCCCTACCATCATCAACGACATTAACCCTGAGCTGGTAAGTCTACTCAATACCATCAAACACGATTTTGAAGCGTTCTGTATCGAGCTGCAGGAGCTGGAAGCGGCCTATCTGTCTATACGCTCTCATGAAGTAAGGAACTATCGTTTCTATCAGCGTAGAGAACAGTATTGGAAAGAACAGATTGGTAGTGTCCGGGCATCGGCCTTACTCCTGTTTTTGATGAGCACCGGCTTTAACGGAATATGGCAGGTAAACAAGAAGACAGGCCGCTACGGAACAGGCGCAGGGTTGCTTAACCATAAGGGCAGTCTGTTTGATTACTCACTACTGAACGATTGGCACAGAGCTTTACAGGCAACGTCTATCCAATGCGGTTCTTATGCTGATCTCGATGTTCCAGCAGGGGCTTTTGTCTACTGTGATCCGCCTTACAGAGATAGCTACGCCGATTATGGCCATGCGTTCACTGATGAAGACCATAAAGCCCTAATCAAATGGTGTCGCCAGCTTCAGGAGCGGGGCTGTGTTGTGTGGTTAGCTAACAGGGAAGCCAACGATAGCTTCTTTGAAGAAAACGCCTCAGATGCTTGTGTATTGCGTTTTGACATTACATACACCGCCGGACGGCGTAAGAAGACCGCTGACGGGTTTCAGGCGGTTAAAGCTACTGATTTGCTCATGATCTGGAGTAAGCAAAATATCACCAAAAAGGCAGCGTAATTATTATTAATAACAAGAGGAAAATATAATGAAACATCTATATCTAAATGTATTAAGCATACAGAAAACAAAGAGCAATGAGAAAGACATTGAAAAATGGATTTCAATTCCTGAGAACATAGAATCTCTATTATCAAAGAATGGTATTGTTCTTGAACAGCTATCTTTTGACAATAGTGAAAGCGTTATATCGGTTGTTGAAAAAACAAGAAAAAAAAGAAAGTGGGTTGAGTTTTATTTTTCTACAGAACTATTCACTGATGGTAAGCAAGAAGATTTCCTTATTGATTTAACGGAAATGTTTGAAAGTTGCGCAGCAATAACCACCATAAAGGAATGGGATGTTTATTTGAAAAACTGTGAAACTTTATGCTTGTTTAAAGATGGTGAGGTTTTCTATTCAATAAAACACACTTCATCTGAGAAAAGCTTTAAATGGCCTCGATATATAGTAAGTGCTTTTGAAGATTGGATTAACTTAAGCATGAATGAAGTCGCTTAATAAAAAATATTTGATTTATGCTTTTGTCATAGTGTTAACTTTAATGAATAAAATAAAAGAGGAAGATAAAATGAAAAAAACAGATGAATTACTTAAAAAGAAACTGATTAAACAGATTCAGGCTATCAGTGATAACACACACAAAAGCTTTTCAGCCTTTGCTTTTGCGGCAGCTACCGCCGTAAGGGATACAACCCTACTCTTTGCCTCAGAGATAGAAACTGGCGATTTTTTGGTAAGGCCAGATGTATACGCAAGAACACGCTACAGCAAGATCTGTGATGCCATAATGACATACATAGAGCTGGTATCAGTCTCCGAACCGTATACAGACCTATTAAGCGATGTATTTCATGAACTCCAGCTTGATTACGCACCACAGGCCAAGAGATCAGGACAGTTCCATACACCACGTTCGTTAGCTAATGGTGTTGCGAGATTCAAGGGTAATACGTTCTATAAATCAGAACTGGATTTGTGTTGCGGTATGGGAGCGTTGGCTCTGGCGAGGGGAAGATACGCTCTGGAACAAGGCAAGAGTATTGGTGTAATGAAAGGGGTAGATATTGATCCAACCTCGATAGCAGCATGTTTTGCTCAGTTGGCATACAACAATCTAAAAAATCCGGTTTTTCATTCGATAGAGTTAAAATGTATGAACGCTGTTATGTATTATGGCGATGAATGGGATATTCACTATCGTATTAAGTTTGACAGCAAAGAATCAGAACATGATATTAAGTATTTAGATTTAGAAACAGAGGATAAGCCTTGCTGTATTTAATTAATGGGCTTACGTAGCCCTTTAATCTAGATAATGAAATATATTTAAAATAAAAGTATTTATTTATTTGACTAATATTTTAAAAGAGGTATCTATTTAATATAACATAAAACAAAAGGAAAATATTATGAATAGCAACAGTATAATTGAAGAGATCTTTGGTGTTGTAAATAACAATAAAACACATAACTACGATGATTTAATAAGTGTTATTGATGAAAAGATTAAAAACATAGCTGAAATATCATTTGAAGCAAAATCCAAAGATAAAGAGATTGAACAGCTTAAAGAGAGAATAGAGATCCTATCTTTCTTGTTAGCTAAACGTGATTTGAAAATCAGTGCTCTTGAAGATGAAATAGAAGAGTTAAAAATATAATAAAACAACTATTGGGGAGTAATCCCCTTTTTTATAAGGCAATATAAGGAAATTACTATGAGTGAGAAAACAATAGAACGTCAAGTTATAGACCAGATCTTAGAACTTAAAACAAAAAACGAGAAAGAGTTAGTTGATAGATTAAAAGTTTTGGAAGAGGAAAAGGAATGTATGAGAATGGAGTATGAACACATTATAAGTGAATTAAAAGATAAGCTTGAATGTGCTCGTAAAGAAAATGAATGGCTTTTGTCTGATATTTATCATATTCAAAGCATCATTAAAGAGAGTGAAAAATGACAAGTAATGATAACTGGAATGGAACAACAAAAAAAGAAGATGAAATTTCATTAGATGACTCGACTATCACAATATCTTTATCAAAAGAAGATGAAGGGACAGAAAAGAAACAGTCTTTAAGAAAGAGATTTAATATAGAAAATCATTTAGAGAATGCTGCTATGTCAGGAGGTGTTATTGTAGTGATATTAGGCATGATTATCTATCTGCCTATCATCCTTGTAATGATGACAGGGTTGATGATAAGAGAGTTGATAGACACGGTGAGAGGATGGTGATGCAAGGGGCTGTAAGCCCCTTTGTCTTGCCCGTTCTGTAGCTCTACAGGGTAGAAACCAGCCCCAACACATGGTATGTTGGTTAAGTTAAGTCCTAACGTGTGTATCTCATGCTCAAATACAAAAGCCTGAAAGATTTTCTTGATGAACAGAAACAGCAAGAGCTATATAAAAAAAGGCTTGCTGAAAAGCTCTATTACACTGTTAAAAAGGGAACGGCAGAAGAGATATTATCAGTTTTCAAGCAGTGTTCTGAAAGTGGTTTAGATTTCAAACAGGTTAAACATGACTACTTACTTGAATACTTTGATACGTTCAGATCTGGATATAACAAACCCTCAATTCTTATCACTCGCCTAATTATCAGTTATCAAAAAATCATTTCTGTAAAAGCTATCCAGTCGTTTTATAACAACATATATTACAGGCATCTTCTTGATGATGAAGAGTTAATAGAGTTAACTTCTCTTATCATTAAAGATTAAATCTGTAAGTAATCCGCTTATCTAAAACACGTCCCGATTATTTGACAATTGGGTTAGTTTTGTTATTTATATTTATATATAACAAACAAAGGAGATATTTATGGATTACGCACAAAGTAAAGAGATTTCATTACACATTATTAGTTCTATGAAATTGAGTGTTCACTTCAACAAATTTGAAGTTGATAACGAAAAAGATTTGGATGGTATTAAATATATAATAGAAAGAAACAAAGCAAACATAAAAATCAGCACAGCAAAAATTAAAGTTGTTGAGCCGGGAAGTTTAGTATTCTTATCAAGTAAAATGAGAGATACGTTAAAAGCCACTGACTTATTCATTATTTACACTGATGTTGATGAGCATAATGATGAAGAGATAACAAAAAAACTAAGAGACTTTGCTTTTAGACATAAAGCATTTGTTGTTCAGATAACTAAAAGCAGGGGTGGTTATGATAATAGATAAAATACAGTATTGTGATTATGACTACACGTTAAAACAGATTAAACATGGAAACTACTATCATTTTAGAATTTATAGAAAACAATCAAATCATAAAGTAGTTAGAGGAACAGAACCTAAATATTTAGTAAAAAGTGAAGTTGATATTTTAACAGACAAAAGAGTATATGCCGGAAAAGATAAAGCAAAAATAGAACAGTTCGCAGAATCAATGAAGGATGAGTTAACAAACATAGTTTTTGACGTAATGAGTAAAACTAATAGCGTTGATACTAAAATAAGTAGAACAGGAGAATAATATGATATTTTTAACATTGGTTATTGTAGTGAATTTATTGATATTCATTAACATGGGGAGTTTTGTTAGCTGGGTTTCAGAGCACAAGATTTATGGGGTATGGTATAAAAGAATATTCAAGATCGGTTTTCTTTTCTTATTCGCTATGTTTATTGCCAGTATCTTGGGCGGTGAAGCAGTTCAGACAGCAGCTAAATCTTTCTTCTTTTATATTGATTGCGTCATTGCGTTTGTCCTAATGACTATAGTTCACGCCTTTTACATCAAACTAAAATCCAAAAAGAACACGTCCAAACCCGCATAAAGCCCCGTAAGGGGTTTTAAAAGCATTCATCTATTCACTTCTTTACATTGAATGTTAAAACCTATCAAAACCATCAATCAATTGATAAAACCAATTAATAACTTGATTTTAATTGCTGGTTACGTCATTTTTAACTTGTTTTGAAATTTCTTGTTACAAACACAAATCAGAACAGTAAGGAACACATTATGAAGAAGCAGATTTTAGCAGCAGCGGCTCTTATGGCTACGCTGGCGCTCTCCGGTTGTGGTGATGATGGTATCTATGGAACGTATGAAAACGCTCAATACGGCGCTGTTCTCGACGTTCAGAAGGATGTAATCAAGTTCAGGGGTGAAAGCTTTCCGGTGAAGTCGTGGGATGAAACTAAAAAGCCCGTATACATCGCCAAAACTCAACATAGCGTTGTCGGGTCATGGACGTTCAAGCTTGAGAAGACCAAAGACGGCGGCGTGATTTATCAAGGCACAAAGTTTAAAAAGGATTAATAAAAATGGAAAATAAAACTGTTCGCTGTCCTTTTTGTGATCATGAAACTAAACACGGATTAGGGGTGTGCTTGCCATGTGGAGCAAACATAATATACGGTAAAGCGCCTTTGTGGTTCGGTCAAATTGGAGCTTTATTATCTGTTGTATTAAGCTTTTTAGTCCTGATTTTTTCAGAGAATATGTTTATTGGTTTGGCTTCTCTTTTTGTATTTTTGATATTAACTTTTGTTCTCTCTAAAACCATTTATGCGGATAGAGTTGTATTCACAAGATAACACCCATCTCTTTAAGCCCCTTCGGGGGCTTTCTGTTTTATAAATAAATTTGATTTATGCTTTTGTCATAGTGTTAACTTTAGAAATAAACAAACTAAAGGAAAATATTATGAATAACATACAGCATTTATCAAAACTCATCACTGAAATAAAAAAACCCTCAACAGTATTAAACGCAGCCAGTGTTTTAAAAGCAATAGAACTCTTTACGGGCTTTTGCCTTTACCTTGTTTGTGATGCGCTACATACCAAACAAAAAACCTTTCAGATCACGTCTGGTATCTTTGACGGCAACATCATAGCTAATATGCCCGAAAACGAGATAGAGAAGTATAGCAAGGCGGCAGACGCCGCTTACCAGTATGTTCATATCATCAAGCAGAAAGAAGCGTTTACAGACGTTCTATCAGAGCTGTATGAAGAGATCTATCTAAGTGGTAAGTGCGGTGATGGCTTAGGCCAATTCCTGACACCTGACGATGTGAGCAGACTGATAGCCTCTCTTGGTATACGTTCAAGAGCTGATACAGCGAAAATCAATGAAGAATGCTGTGGTGCTGGCTCTATAGTGCTATCGACACTGAAAGAACTACATCAGAAGAATGGAAGCTATCTTGATACAACACTAAATCTTAATGACATAGATCCATTAATGGTAAAAATGGCAATCATACAGGTAATGGCTCCAATTGCTTTTAAAGAAAATGTAGATATTAAAGAGATAAATATTTTTAATCACAATACCTTTTTAAATGAAAATAAGCAGGTTTTTAAATACACTTCGGGTTAACTACTCCTTTTATCTTTTATTTTAAAATAAAAGTATATATTTATTTGACTATTATTTTAAATATAGTATTTATTATATATAACATAAAATATAGGAGAATAGTTATGAATATAAAATACATTCCAATAAGTTGTGATAAAAATGAACCGTTAACATTTAATGAAAGTGGTTTTCTTGAAGTGGATGAACTTGATAACATTGAAGTTCAAAAAAATTCTTTTAGTGATATTGAAAAACTTATAACGTTAATAGAAGTAAAGGCATTAATGTTAAGTATTGTTTATCAGGATATAAACACATCAGATATGGATATAACATTATCAACAGAAAGAGGCTATGTATGCGCTGAATTTTGCGGCGGCGTCTATGAGGTCAGCATAAGAACAGACATAGGCGCAGGACGCTACGAAGCATCTGTAGGTAATGAGCTGGTTATGTTTAACAGATTGGATGATGCGGTTGAAAGCTTCTTTGACTGTATAGAAGAAGCTGTAAAAGAGGTAATAAGAAGAGAGGGGAGAGATAACTAATGAGCAAACTAATAGAAACAACAACAGCACAAAAGATTTTCAAATCTATGATTGATTTAAATCTTGATAAAGATGAAGTCATTTACTTTGAAGAGTTCATAAACTTGCTATATGAGGCGGGGTTATTAAATCCCGATTTTCAGGAGCATCAGGAATTCATAGAAAACAACAGAAACTATTTTATTGAGTTAAGGAGGATTAGAACAGAGGGAAATAAGACTTTTGTAATAAGAAACTATCTGAATGATATGTTTGCTGAACTAAGAAGGTTAAACAAGGATTTAGGCTATACATATAAGGAGAAGGTAGAAGAGCTTATCAAGGAGTTTGAAAGCTTCTCAGAGACAGCAAAGCCTCTTGGCGATGGTAAAAGCCTTGTTTATCTTGTAATGCTTGGAACTCAATCAAAGGGAAAATCACACAAAAAGATTGTGTGTGTATTTATAAGAGATGATGAAAACAAAGAAATGTTCAATCAATCAATGAACTCTAAAATCATTCTCGCTGAAAAAGTTATTTTCTTTGAAGAAGTTAATACATTCAGAAGACCAAAATACTATCTAAGTGTTCTTGATAAAGCATTCAATATATTCAATGAAACCATGTAATCCCCGCAATGGGGATTTTTTATTGAATTAAATTAATAATCAAAAATATATACCGGATTAATTAAACCGTTTATCTGGTTATTTAAAATAAAAGTATATATTTATTTGACTATTATTTTAAATATAGTATTAATTATATATAAACAAACAAAAGGAGAAGTAATATGAAAAAAATTAAATACATAGAAATCACTGACGCAGCTATTTTAAAATTCATTTCATTAAATAGTTTAGACACTTCGGTAAAAATAGAAGATGAAATAAGAAATGTTGCGGATTGGATGTTAAGCAATGAAATGTTTAAAAAAACTGGAAATAAAAAGGTTATTGGAAAAATAGTAGACGCAGCTTCTGATTATCATAAAGGTTGCTATTTAATCTATAACTTTGAAAAGTATTATAATATTGAGTGTTTTTACACTGTAGATTTTAACGATTATATAAACAGCTAATATCTACCACAGCCCCGCAAGGGGCTGTGGTAAGGAGAATATAACATGATTAACTTTTTAATAGGTTTTTTGATAGAAATAAAGGTATTGGTTTTAAAGATAAAGATTGATAAAGCCTCACATGTATTAAGTAGGGCTATGCTTTCAAAAGGGTATAGCAAAGACTTTAATGACAAATGTAAAACAGTAAGAAAAAAGCTTTTGGCTTTCTATGATAAAGATTTAAAACAACCATCCAACTATAGAAACGCTGAATATATGTTAGATGAAGCAATGGTTTTGTGTAATAAGTTTAACTACCTTGTTGAAAAATCACTTATTACAGAACATAAAAGAAATAGTAAAAGCTCAGGATCGTCAACCTCAGACTCATTTTTTGGAAGTGGTGGAGATTGTGATGGTGGCGGCGATTGCGGCGGTGGAGGAGATTAACAATGAAAAAATCAATAATATTAGGAAAGTTGGCTGAAGTATTTGGATTGATAAGTGTAGTTGGTTATATTTACCCTATAGGATTGGCATATCATAGTAAAGATTTAATGACTGGAGATAGTAAGGCTGATTTGCAATTATATATAGATAATTATTTTAATGTTGATACGCCTCAATTTATTGTTGCCTTATTCTTTGGTTTGTTATCTCTAATCTTTTGCTTACTATATTTGAGATCAGGAAAAGTAAAAAGAAATAAAAAGGCAACGCTTGAAAAACCAATTAACATTATAACATCTTCAATTTTTAATGTGGCGTTCAGTTTAGGGATCACATCATTATTTGAGATAACAAACAATCTTCCAACCATGATAGCAATAGGAATTATAACAGAGATTATGACTTTAATAGCATACAAAGAGGAAATAAAAGCACTAATAAAAAGTAGAAACCTAAACCGTTTATCGGATAGTTAAAATAAAATAACAGAAAAACAAAAGGAACATATTATGAATACAATCAACTTCAATGACATATACAACACATTAAAATCAAAAAATGTTAATAATGGGTTTTTAGCTCTAAAATATATTTTAAGAGATCTAAGCGTTTTGGGTTTTAAAATAGACAGGAAAGATTCTACCTTAATTTCAACTTATGAAGATATTTTTGTGGTGATGGATCTAAAGGGTAAGGATTTTAAAATAGATGATATACGTGATTATTTAGAATTTAGCTATAATAATATTACAAAATCAAAAAACATAAAAATGAATAAGCAATTATTAAGGATATGGGAGATGACTAAAGCCCCATGACAGGGGCTTTCTTTTATCGGTTAGGTATGATGGTTATGTAGTCGCTGACGAACTCAATCAGCTTGCTATCGCTGGTAATCAAAGGAAGCTTGTTATGCTTCGCCTGAGCTACGATAAGACGGTCAAACGGGTCTTTGTGTAGCTTCTCCGGCAAATCGGCCACAATGAGCGTATGCTCGCTTTTAACGGGTATTTCAATCAAGCCAGCATCAAACAGGCCATCTCTAAACAAAGATGGGTTCTCAACATCAAAGGGCTTGTTGAGGCTACTTTTAATAACGACTTCCCACACGCTGGCAGCGGAGAAGAACAGGCGGTTTTCAGTATCTTCCAGAATATCTATAACGTCTTGCTTTAAGCGATCAGGACGATACCCCATGAAGATTAAAATATTGGTATCTAAAAGATAATCCATTACTCGTATTTTCCTTCAAACATACCTTGAATTTCATCAGCGTTCATATCATCGAAATGATCAAGGAAGCTATCGGAAACACTACCTTTGTTGAGCATGAAACCTAACTTGCGTTTTGGCTTCTCTTCTCTGTAAGCGATAACTTTAACCAAAGTGTGACCGTTCTTCGCAATTAGCACAGGCTCACCAGTGCGGGCAACTTCTTGAACGATCTTGGACAGGTTAGTTTTAGCATCGTAGATGTTAACCTTTTCCATAATATCACCTCTCATTGAACACATTTTAAGCTTACTCCCTGTA
>ENA-OQIZ01000274-OQIZ01000274.1-human-gut-metagenome-genome-assembly--contig:-NODE-274-length-30838-cov-3.294715_pt1 | contig 30838 bp, 44 predicted proteins | sample MGYA00242593_ERZ504758 | MGnify/ENA primary metagenome ERZ504758 (study PRJEB26092, sample SAMD00036364) | human gut metagenome | host: Homo sapiens | study: EMG produced TPA metagenomics assembly of...
GTAACAATAATCTTCGTTGGCAAGAGAGAATCAAGAGGATACCAAATGTTCCAAGAGAACGTTTGAAAGGTCAAGCGAACAAGGGCGCAGGGCGAATGCCTTGGCACTGGGAGCCGATGAAAGACGTTTTTCGGGCGCTCTGCCATGACGCCGCCGTTGAAGCGGGCTATGCCGACTTTCGCCCGGATGCCTGTCTGATTAACCGCTACGCCGTGGGGGCAAAGCTCTCGCTGCATCAGGACAAGGATGAACCCGATCTGCGCGCGCCGATCGTCTCGGTATCCTTAGGCCTGCCCGCGGTCTTCCAGTTTGGCGGATTACGCCGTAACGATCCGCTGAAACGGCTCATGCTTGAGCACGGTGATGTGGTGGTTTGGGGCAGGGAATCGCGGCTTTTTTATCACGGCATTCAGCCCCTCAAACCGGGAGTACATCCTCAGACCGGCGAGTTCCGTCTTAACCTGACGTTCCGGCAGGCATCCCGTGGCCAATAAAAATAAGAATTATTCTTGATGTAACCGTCCGGCAGTTTAAACTGCTGGCTGATTTTTATTGCCCGGATTGCCTGCATGCAACTACTTCTTCTCGTCTGGCGTCAGTATCGCTGGCCCTTCATTGCCGTCATGGCGTTAAGCCTCGCCAGCGCTGCGTTAGGTATCGGCCTGATCGCGTTTATTAACGTGCGCTTGATTGAAATGGTCGATACCTCACTCGCCGTCCTGCCGGAGTTTCTTGGCCTGCTGCTGCTGTTGATGGCGGTGACGCTCGGCTCGCAGCTGGCGCTGACGGCGCTGGGACACCATTTCGTTTTCCGTCTGCGCAGTGAATTTATCAAGCGTATTCTGGACACGCAGGTAGAACGCGTTGAGCAGCTTGGAAGTGCCTCCCTGCTGGCAGGGCTGACCAGCGACGTGCGCGCCATTACCATTGCCTTCGTTCGTCTGCCGGAGCTGGTGCAGGGCATTATTTTGACCTTTGGTTCGGCGGCGTATCTCGCCTGGCTCTCCACAAAAATGCTGGCGGTCACTGCGCTGTGGATTGTTATCACCATCTGGGGCGGTTTTCTGCTGGTGTCGCGCGTCTATAAACACATGGCGGTGCTGCGTGAAACCGAGGATAAGCTCTATAACGATTACCAGACCGTGCTGGAAGGGCGTAAAGAGCTGACCCTGAATCGCGAGCGTGCCGAGCATATCTTTAACCATCTCTATATTCCCGATGCCCGCGAATACCGGCATCACATCATTCGCGCCGATACCTTCCACCTGAGCGCGGTGAACTGGTCGAACATTATGATGTTGGGCGCCATTGGCCTGGTCTTCTGGATGGCGAACAGTCTGGGATGGGCGGATACCAACGTCGCGGCGACCTATTCACTGACGCTGCTGTTTTTACGTACACCGCTCCTCTCCGCCGTGGGCGCATTGCCAACGTTGCTGAGCGCTCAGGTGGCGTTTAACAAGCTCAATAAATTCGATCTCGCACCGTTTAAAGCCGAATTCCCACGCCCGCAGGCCTTCCCGAACTGGCAAACCCTGGAGCTGCGTAACGTCATGTTCCGCTATCAGGACAACGCTTTTTCCGTCGGACCGGTAAACCTGACGATTCATCGCGGCGAGCTGCTGTTCCTGATTGGCGGTAACGGTAGCGGGAAATCCACGCTGGCGATGCTGCTCACAGGCTTATATCAGCCGCAATCGGGCGAGATTTTGCTGGATGGCAAAGCGCTGAGCGCGGAGAAACCTGAGGATTATCGCAAGCTCTTCTCGGCGGTCTTCACCGATGTCTGGCTCTTTGATCACCTGCTGGGGCCGGAAGGGCAGCAGGCTAACCCTGCGCTGGTGGAGAAATGGCTTGGGCAGCTGCAGATGTCCCATAAGCTTGAGCTTCAGGACGGTAAAATCCTGAACCTGAAACTCTCGAAGGGGCAGAAAAAGCGCGTGGCGCTGCTGCTGGCATTGGCTGAAGAGCGTGACATCATCCTGCTTGATGAATGGGCGGCAGACCAGGACCCGCATTTCCGCCGCGAGTTTTATCAGGTGTTACTGCCGCTGATGAAGGCGATGGGCAAAACTATTTTCGCCATCAGCCATGACGATCACTACTTCATTCATGCCGACCGTCTGCTGGAGATGCGCGACGGCAAGCTCAGCGAGTTGACCAGCGAGGAGCGCGATGCAGCGTCTCGTGATGCGGTAGCGCGCACGGCCTGATGTCTCGTCTGACCCTCTCCGACCGGGAGAGGGGATAAAATCGCGGCCGATGTGCCGCTTTTTTATGCATCCCGTCCCGTTGTTTATTCTTATTTACATATCCCCGCGCTATGCTTAATGCCATCTCATTTCATGGATTTATGATTGATGTCGGTATTAAAGAAAAACAGCGCCCGGCAGCGTGACCAGGAACGTGCGCGTCTCATCTGGCTTCTCACGACCGATAAAGCGGTCACTTCTGCGTTACTGGGCAAACTGACCCTGGCTGAGCAATATGATGTCGGCACTTTAGCCGACGATATTGCTGAGGTAGGTGCACTGGTTGCCCATTTGCCTCCGCCCGACCTGGCGGATACCCTCGAAGCACTTCCCTCGGAAGAGCGTCACGCCCTGTGGCGTCTGGTGCAGGATCACGAGCGCGGGCAGGTGCTGCTGGAGGCGTCGGAAAACGTCTGGGATGATCTTATTGATGAGATGAGCGACCGGGATATTCTTGATGCCCTGCAAACGCTGGATATCGACGAACAGATTTACCTTGTTCAACACCTGCCGCGTAACCTGACTGGCCGACTGCTGGCCTCGCTGCCTGCCGATGAGCGGGCGCGCGTGCGCCAGGTGATGCACTACGATAAACACAGCGTTGGCGCAATTATGGAGTTTGGCGTCATCACGGTGCGTCCGGACGTCACGCTTGGCACGGTGCAGCGCTATTTACGCCGCCTGGGGAGTATGCCCGGCAACACCGATAAACTGTTCGTGACCTCGCGGGATAAAACCCTGCTCGGTGAGCTGGAGCTGAAAACGATCCTGCTCAACAGCACTCAGCGGCGGGTGAGCGAGGTCATGGAAAACGAGCCGATGGTCTTCTCGCCGGAGGATGATGCGGAAAAAGCCGCGCGTACCTTCGAACGTGACGACCTCGTGAGTGCGGCGGTCGTGGACTCGGTCGGCAAGCTGATGGGACGTCTGACAATCGATGAGATCGTTGACGTGGTCTACGAAGAGACCGATAACGATCTGCGTGCGCTTGGTGGGATCAGCGCCGAAGATGACGTCCATGCCTCCGTGGGCAAGGCGGTCAAAACCCGCTGGGCCTGGCTTGCCATTAACCTCTGTACCGCGTTTATCGCCTCCCGCGTGATTGATGGCTTCGAACACACCATTTCGCAGCTGGTCGCGTTAGCCTCGCTGATGCCGATTGTGGCCGGGATAGGCGGCAACACCGGCAACCAGACCATCACCATGATTGTTCGCGCGCTGGCGCTGGAGAACATTCAGCCGGGGAACTTTGCCTTCCTGATCTTCAGAGAGATGGGCGTGGCGCTGATTAATGGCCTGGTGTGGGGCGGAATTATGGGCGGCATTACCTGGTGGCTGTACGACGATATGGCATTAGGCGGCGTGATGATGCTGGCGATGGTGCTGAACCTGCTGGTTGCGTCGATGATGGGCGTCATCATCCCGTTGACGATGACAAAGCTCGGGCGCGACCCCGCAGTGGGGTCGAGCGTCATGATCACTGCCATCACCGATACGGGCGGCTTCTTTATTTTTCTTGGGCTGGCAACGCTTTTTCTTCTTTAACCCGACGCTTAATTCGGGCGGGAAGGAGTGCCATCACGATAATCCCGCCCAGCACGCCAATGGCCAGGTTACCGGTTGATACCGTGGCTGCAACGGTCACCAGCATCACGACCGTTTCCGCAAGGGGGGCATTTTTCACCGTCGCGGGCTGCAGGCTATGCCAGCTGAAGGTTTTGACGGCGACAATCGCCATAATCCCGGCCAGCACGGCCATCGGGATGCGGGCCATCACTTCACTCAGCGCCGTCACCAGCACCAGAAGCACAAGACCGGCCGCAACAGTGGAAATGCGGCTGCGGCCTTTGCCCATCTCCACGTTGACAATGGTTTGACCAATCATGGCGCAGCCTGCGATACCGCCATACCAGCCGGCCAGAATGTTACCGATGCCCAGACCAATGCTTTCGCGGCGCTTGCCGGACGGGGTTTCCGTCAGCTCATCCACCAGTTTTGCCGTCAGCAGCGACTCCAGCAGGCCCACAAATGCAATGCTTAATGCGCATGGCCAGATAATGCTCAGCGTATCGGTGTTCAGCGGGACAAGCAGCTGCGTCAGCCCGGGCAGGCCACCGCTCATGGTGCCTTCGTCACCCACGGTCGGCAGGATTTGCCCGGTGGTCACGGTAAACAGGGTTAACACCACAATGGCAATAAGCGGCGCGGGGATACTTTTGATATAGCGGGGCACCCAGAGGACGATCAGCAGCGTCAGCACGAACAGGCCCACAATCAGCGGGCTTCGGCTCCAGAAATGGGGAACCTGGGCGAAGAAAATCAAAATACCGAGCGCGTTAACAAACCCGGTCATCACCGACTGCGGAATAAAGCGCATCAGTCGCGCCATACCGAGCACGCCGAAGAGGATCTGGATCGCCCCGGCCAGCAGAACGGCCGGCAAAATGTACTGCACGCCATGCTGATGCACCATCGGGCCAATCACCAGCGCCACGGAACCCGCTGCCGCCGTGACCATTGCCGGGCGGCCGCCGAGCACGGACAGGGCAAGACACAGCACCACGGAAGCAATCAGGCTAACTTTAGGATCAACCCCTGCCACGACAGAAAACGAAATCACTTCAGGAATAAGCGCCAGGGCAGTAATCACGCCCGCCAGCGTTTCACGCATCAGCAGCCGGGGAGAGCGTAATACCGAGGCGACATGGCCTTCATGGGGTAAAGAAGAATCGGGTAATGACATAACACTTCGCAGGTTAGGGCAGGCTTCCGTGCGCGCGATCACAAAACGCAACATACTAGCCAGAAAAGCCGCCTTTTGCCAGCCGCATAGGTAATCCCTCACAAACAATCCATCATTAAATTTCACAATTACAATAATTTCTTAACCTTTAAACACCATTTAAAAGTTGTTACCGTTCCCGCGCAGCTTTTTTCACCTGCAATTTCCACGCATCACGCACTTTTACACTAAGGCATAAATTATGAAAAAAATGACTGCCATGCTCTTGTCTCTGGCCGTGGGGCTGAATACCGTCTCAATGGCGGCAAAAGCTGACACGCCAAAAGAGCAGGAAACGGACGTCCTTTTAATTGGTGGCGGTATTATGAGCGCCACGCTGGGAACCTATCTGCAAGAACTGCAGCCGGACTGGTCTATGACCATGGTCGAGCGCCTCGATGGCGTGGCGCAGGAGAGCTCGAACGGCTGGAACAACGCCGGTACGGGCCATTCGGCACTCATGGAACTGAACTACACACCGCAGAAAAAGGACGGTTCCATTAGTATCGAGAAGGCGGTTGAGATCAACGAAGCATTCCAGATTTCTCGCCAGTTCTGGTCTCACCAGGTGAACAGCGGCGTAATGCACGATCCGCACTCCTTCATCAACACCGTGCCGCACATGAGCTTTGTGTGGGGCGAGCAAAACGTTAACTTCCTGCGTGCGCGCTATGCGGCTCTGCAGCAGAGCACGCTGTTCCGCGGCATGAAATACTCCGAAGATCACGCGCAGATTAAAGAGTGGGCTCCGCTGGTCATGGAAGGTCGTGACCCGAACCAGAAAGTTGCCGCGACCCGTACTGAAATTGGTACTGACGTGAACTACGGCGAAATTACCCGCCAGCTGGTAGGTTCCCTGCAGAAAAAAGAGAACTTTAATCTGCAGCTCAGCACCGAAGTGCGTGGCTTTAAGCGCAATGCGGATAACAGCTGGAGCGTGACCGTTGCCGATCTGAAACACAATGAAGAAGAGCACGTCATCAAGGCGAAGTTTGTCTTTATTGGTGCGGGCGGCGCGGCGCTGAAACTGCTACAGGAAACCGGTATTCCGGAAGCGGACGATTACGCAGGCTTCCCGGTGGGCGGTCAGTTCCTGGTGTCTGAAAACCCGGAAGTGGTGAATCGTCACCTGGCAAAAGTCTACGGTCAGGCTTCCGTTGGTGCGCCACCTATGTCCGTTCCGCACATCGACACCCGCGTGCTTGACGGTAAACGAGTGGTGCTGTTCGGGCCATTCGCGACCTTTTCCACGAAGTTCCTGAAAAACGGTTCCCTGTGGGACCTGCTGAGTGCGACCACCACCTCTAACGTTAAGCCCATGATGGACGTCGGTCTGGATAACTTCGATCTGGTGAAATACCTGATTAGCCAGGTGATGCTCTCTGACGATGAACGCTTTGACGCGCTGAAAGAGTACTATCCGCAGGCGAAGAAAGAAGACTGGCGTTTATGGCAGGCGGGTCAGCGTGTGCAGATCATCAAACGCGATCCGAAAGAGGGCGGTGTACTGCGTCTGGGTACCGAAGTGGTCAGTGACAAAGAAGGCACTGTTGCTGCGCTGCTGGGTGCGTCACCGGGGGCTTCTACCGCTGCGCCAATCATGCTGCATCTGATGGAAAAAGTGTTTAAAGACAAAGTTGCCAGCCCGGAATGGCAGGCAAAACTGAAAACCATTATTCCTTCTTACGGCACTAAGCTGAACGGTAACGTTGACGCGACGGAACAGGAACTGGAATACACCAGCCGCGTTCTGCAGCTGCAATATGTGAAGCCGCAAGCTGCTGCTGACGCAGCACCGAAGGCAGAGCTGAAGCCTCAGGCGGAAAACAAACCGGTCGCGGATATCGCACTCTGATGTGAAAAAGCCGGGTAGCGTTAGCGCTTACCCGGCTTATTAAACCGCACAGTATCATGGCCGGGTCAGGCGTAATCGCCACCCGGCTTATCCTTAACGGACTTCTGCGGTGCCCGTCTCTTCTTCCGCCTTCCACACGCGATATTTCACTTCCACGTTTGCAGGCGTATAAACGACGATTGGCAGCTTGCTGTTATAGCGCAGCAGACTGTTGTCACCCAGATACGCGGTAACAAATTTCTTCTCTTTCTTGCCATCCGGGCAGGCCATCATGGTCGAAACCGGAGACGTCACTTTATCAAAGACGTAATAGTCGTAGCCCCAACCTTCCAGGGTTTTGCTTTCCAGCTGACCGCCCAGACGGTGCTGGTTGCAGTCCACTTCCAGCGTCTGGCCAATTAACAGTTCCACTTTGAAATTCGCTTCATCCTGCTGAGCGGGTAACTGAATGACCTGACGCTTCATCCCTTTTTCCGCTTGCGGATAAGGCGCTACTTTTTCCAGAGGCTGCGCTTTAGGGGTGTCGCTGGCGAAAGCGCTGGTGCTAACGCATGCGGCGGCAATCAGGGCAATGGCAAATTGAGGTGCTTTTTTCACAGTCATTCCTTTATGTCAAACTATCAGGCACAGGTTAACATAATGTTCGTGAATGGTTAGTGTAATTTACTTACATTTTCAATATTGGCAGCGTATAAAACTCTATTCATGCGAAATGAGTGGTTGTTTGTACTGCATTGGAGTCTGGCGGCAGATCGTGTTATTTTAAGCGCCACATAATGTTATTCATCTGTGAAGGGAAGAGAGAGATGGTACGTGCAAAACTGAAAACACCTGAAGGCCGCAAGTTCCTGTTGGCGCTACTGGTTGTGTTTATGATTGCTGCCGCGTGCGTTGGGCGGGCAACCATTGTTGGCGTTATTGAACAGTACAACATTCCTCTCTCTGCCTGGACGACCAGCATGTATGTCCTGCAATCAGCGATGATCTTTGTTTATAGTCTGGTGTTCACCGTGCTGCTTGCCATTCCGCTGGGCATTTTCTTCCTGGGTGGGCGTGATAAACACTAAACGCCTTTCCTGCGATAAAAAAGCCAGCCTGAGCGCTGGCTTTTTTATTGGCTCGTTGTTCTTCCTCAGGTTTTTTAATCCGTCGTATCCTATTCTGTAAGCAGTCAGGCCACTGTTTTCAGAGCAGGAGTTACAGATGCTTTCCAGATTTACGGTACTCAGCCGGATCCCTCGTGGGGTCTGGGTAGTGGGTGGCGTCAGTATGTTGATGGACATCTCGTCAGAGAGTATTCACAGCCTGCTTCCGCTGTTTATGGTGACTACGCTTGGAACGAGCGTGTTGGTTATCGGCCTGATTGAAGGACTCGCGGAGGCTACCGCTCTCTTTATCAAAGTCTTTTCGGGGGCGATTAGCGACTATCTTGGCAAGCGTAAAGGGCTGGCGCTACTCGGGTATGGCCTCGGTGCGCTGAGCAAACCCTTTTTCGCCCTCGGATCCTCTTCGGGGATGGTTTTAGGCGCGCGCCTGATGGATCGTGCGGGGAAGGGGATCCGCGGTGCTCCACGGGATGCGCTGGTCGCAGATATCACCCCGCCGGGACTGCGTGGGGCGGCATATGGCCTGCGTCAGTCTATGGATACCACCGGCGCATTTCTGGGGCCACTACTGGCCGTGGGGTTAATGCTGCTGCTACACAATGATTTTCGCGCGGTTTTCTGGATAGCCCTGATCCCCGGCTTTCTTTCGGTTGCGCTGCTGTATTTCGGCCTGAAGGAGCCGAAAACCCCTGTCGAACATAAACGCACTAATCCCATCAAAAGAGAGAATTTAACGCGGCTGGGAAAATCGTGCTGGTGGGTCATTGGCCTGGGGGCGGTATTCACACTGGCACGTTTTAGCGAGGCTTTTCTTGTCCTCCGTGCGCAACAGTCTGGCGTTCCCCTGGCCTTAATCCCGCTGGTGATGGTGGTGATGAACGTGATCTATTCTTTCTCGGCCTATCCGTTTGGCAAACTCTCTGATGGTATGAGCCATACCCGGCTTCTGCAGTGGGGGCTAGTCGTTTTGATTGCCGCTGATGTCGTTCTGGCCCTGAGTACCCACTGGACCGGTATTATTGTCGGCGTTGCGCTCTGGGGCATGCATATGGGGATGACTCAGGGGCTGCTGGCCGCGATGGTGGCTAAAACAGCGCCTGCGGATTTGCGCGGTACGGCGTTTGGTCTTTTCAGTCTGGTCAGCGGGATCGGGTTACTGATGGCCAGCGTGGGTGCCGGTGCTATCTGGGAACTGTGGGGCGCAGAATATACCTTTTATGCCGGCGCGGTGATTTGTTTGCTGACACTGCTTTATCTGCGTAAAACGCCTGCCGAAGTGCGGTAAGAATACGGTTATTAAAATGCTTTTCTTTTTTTAGTCGTACGAATCAGGGCTGGACAGCATTCATGTTGATTCAACCAGCCCTGTCATCAATTGCAATAAATTCCTGCCTCTGTAATTAGACCCCCCGCTATACCGCCACGTTGTTCAATTATCACACCTCTTATCGCGTGAAATCCGGGTATATATCCCTCTCTGCATTGCTGACGGTGTCTGGCTTGGGGCCGCACCAGCTACGCAGGGACAGAGTGCTTTATCCAGGGTGAGGGATGCTTTCGTTACGTCAATGCACGTGCACTGAAACATTATTTCACTTTTTTATGCAGGATAATGAACCGGAAAAATTCACCATCTGAGTGTTATCCACTAAAAAAATGATTTGTTGCGATAACAATAGAGATGTTTTGAAGCGAATTAACAGGGAAATATAGTGGCTGAGTTGATTGTTATTTCTACAATTTGAATTAGGGATATTGATAAATATCAAAAGTGTAATCGTTTACAGTCGTTATTATGCGCGGTTTGAAGTGCTTGTTTCGTTTGTTGAAAAAAGTCCCCGACATGTGCCGGGGTAGTAAATTGTTGTTTCTGTTTTCCCTTAACGTAAATTAAAGGTAATTATTGTAATGAACCGCCATTCTATCATTTCTTTATCCGTAATAATTGCGCTTTCATGCGGAAGTGTGAACGCCTTCGCTTCTAATTTCATGACCATGGATGAAAAAGCCACTGCTATTCAGAAGATTCGCAATGAAGCCAATCAGGCCATGGAGGATAAGCAGGCTGCATTAAAGGCTTACAATGCCGACCGTTCACCTGAAAATATGGCCCGTTTAGGGGACATCGAAAACAGCTTACGCACTGCAGGCGATCGTATTAATGCAGTACAGGCAACTGAAATGGCTCCCGATGCGCCGCGACCTGTAACACAAAGAACGCCGCAACCCCTGCAGCAGAAAACGCCACACATTACGGGTACGACTTACCGGAACGCTGTGATTTCAATGCAGCAAGTCACTACAGGGCCAGCCTTACCTGCTGGAACTGCCGTTAACACCCCTGACGCCACCAAAACGTCTGCAGTGGCTGCGCCACAAATCACAGGCACAACTTACCGCGCCGCAGTGGTGTCTATGCAGCAAGCGACAACAGGACCAGCCTTACCCGCTGGCACGGCGGTTACTGCGCCCTCGCTTACTCATACTCCAGCCACCACGAAAGCACCTGATAACGTTACAAGTGTTGCCATAACAAAAGACACGGGCTCGATTAACGTTGCTGTGTCCAGTATGAAGCCGGGGACGCCTGTGAATATCACGGTTAATGGTGTCACTACTACCACCACCGCAGGGGAGATCGCCAAAGTCGATCCGAATGTGCAAATCGCAGTTCCGCATGTAGACGCGTTGATCGTCTCTCAGCGTCAGGGAAGCGATCATAGCCGTATTAACTCACGACATGAGCATGGAACGGGGAACGGCAGCAACAATGCAGCCAACAGCAACAGCGCCCACGGCTTAGGCGGTGGCAATCATATTGGTGGTGGTAGCGCGCAGTCTGGCTCCAGAAACGTGGGTCACTGGTGATAGTCAATCTCTTGATGGGTTGGTTTTTGGGGGTTGTCAGTGGCTGGTGTATGGCTGGAATAGTGGCAAACCTGAAAGAAATCAGGCGACAACATGTCGAATTTGGGAAGTATTTTAAGTGAAACCCTTAAAAAAAGTGTTACTGATGAAAAAGGCTCGGTGGATATTAATCATTCTGGCAGCGGTGACTACAACAGGATGTAGCATTGCTTCTCAACCCGAAACGGATGCATTAAGCACCCGGCCTTTCATGGGGGGGAACGGTAAACGTGTTGCGGCAATGTCAGATTTTCAAATCTGCGAGGCGTTGGGCTATGCACAGGCCCACCACGAAACGAAAGTTTACAACACGCTTTCCGCATTGTTGGAGCAACGCCAACAGGCGGGCACGCTCAGGATCGCTCAGGGTGATTGCACCGCAGCAGCGCTAAACGTCATCAATGAGGAAAAGGCCAAAGTGAAACCGTAACGCATCAGGGGGGCCTAAACGGGCCCCTTTTTTTCCAGTAAGTTACATCACACCCATTTCCCTTTGCAGAAATACAAAAACAACCCGGAAGGGTTGGTTTTCAACAATATGTTGGTCGGAAAAACGCTTCTTGGGGATGTCCTCATGTGGCTTATGAAGACATTACAAACATCGCGGTGTGTTAATCAATGGGGATCAGGGCAGGGTTAGATATGTATCAGCTCAGACTTGTTTTGGCAGTTTCAATACACCGAACCAAACCTAATAAGGCAGTAAACGCTCAATCGCGACGTAACAGATTTGGACTTACACTCGTAGCCCATCCACACTTACTCGTGGCAGATCAATTACTGTCTTAATGCTTGTTTCGATGCAGTCAATGATGGACTCACGAGGCCCGCAGCGCCAGTCTGCGCTCGCGTAGAAAGAATTAAGCACTGTATTCATATTTTCAATACTTTCAAAGGATCGAATGAGATAGTAGCAATCAAGATCGTGCAGAGAGTGACCAAACGACACCACATCGATGCCGTGGCGTTGATGAAGGGGAACGCTAATTTCTGCCATGACGTTATGAAAAAATGCTCCGGTGCCTTTGTGTAAATTGTATTGCAGTATCTCGACTGTTTTCATCATCACTGCTCCAGACGTTGGTTTATCGCACTAAGTCGATTGTCCAACGTTATTGTCTTACACAAAAGAAAATTGTCAGCTAAAGTCCGCGCCAGTACATTCGATATGAGGGCTTCAAAGAAATTTATTCATTTGTAAGCCACATATCAGACTCTTCAAACATATCCTCCAGCATGCGGTTCAACTTTTCACGATCGCTTTTGCTGGCATCGCTATTGAGTCCGTTAGCCTGCATAGGCTTAACCTTCACTTCAGCATCAGGGAAGATGTTATGCACTCGCTTCGTAAGCTCGGCCAATATAATTTCTCTGGCTCCATCCAGGCCCTGAACATTTCGCTTATCGTAAACCAATTCAACAAACATAAAACCTCCGTAATAACTTCCAGTGGGGGAGGTATTTTTACTGTAAAAATATACAGCGTCAAGCGTGGCGGAATGTTTTAAGGGGGATTGTCGACCGTTGGTGCTGAAACTACAGGTACTAATTCCCATCAGAAATGAAGCAATAAAAAAACCAGCCATAGCTGGCTGGTTTAAAGAGTATTTTTGGTCGGCACGAGAGGATTTGAACCTCCGACCCCCGACACCCCATGTCACCTGTGTAAAATGCCTCTAAGCCGCGCCATTACTGGCTTTCACATCATTCGACTGTATAAGCAAACAGTGAAATTTACGCATTATCTGCACTATACACATCAATGACTTAAGGTGTGGTTTCGCCATTGGTTATCCTGCCTTGATCTCACCATGTGGAACCATAACCCAGTCAATATGATTACTGGTATATATCTTCGTTGATTTGGCATCACTATGTGCCATCCTGCCCTGAGGGTCGATACCCTGGCTATCAAACAAGTGAGCGGCAAGAGCCCTGATCTCATGAAAGGTTGGACGCTCATCCATTGGAAGATGATCACACAACCCAAGTTTGTCACGCAGTGCAGAGAACGAACGGCTAAGATAATCTGGCGCTACCTGAGTAGGGTGCGAAACCTCTTTACTGCGTTTGTTATTTCGTTCTGGTATACGGTGAACAACATACGGACTGGCAACACTATCCCGGCTATCGTCAATAATCCTCTTCAATTCCTCTCCGATTGGGATCGCTACGTGCGATGCTTCTTTCTTTTGCACCTTCTGGCGGTGAATGTACAAAGTTCCGTATATTCCGTTTTCAGGTTGGTCTAACCATACACATCCACAAACGCCGTTCTTCGGTTCCCTTATCGAATATTTTATTCTTGAAACTTCGAGACGAGCATGTGTCGTTTGAAGGGCAAGGTCCATTGCGGTTCTTAACCATGGTTCTGCTGCGTTTCTAATAGCAATAAAGTTATCTAGTGCGAGCCGCTTGCGCTTCTTCTCTTCAACGCGGCGCATTTTCTTACGTGCTGCCGGGTTATCCATCATTAATGATTCGTCAACAGCATAAGAGAACAGTTTTTTGAGGAAACTCACTTTCCTGTTTTGAACGTTAGCTGAAGCATCAGCATGGTAGCGGTTAATAAACTGGTTCACATGCTCAAGTTCAATGTCACAAGCAGGGATGTCGATAAAAAATTCCTTAACCCTGATAGCGTCATTATTCCAGTCGTCCAGGGTACTTTGTGATGGTTTTTCATCGGCTACGGCACGCGCCATAATGCGATCAATATGATGGCTGAATGGTTTTGCTTCTCCATTAAGTCCGCCTGAGTCTCTAATCAGGCTTTCAACGGACGGGACTGTTTCAGGCCTCATTCTGAGGTTATATTCTTTGGCAATGGCGATTGCCATTACGCGATCAGTTCCAATGCTTTTACGTTTCCCGGTTATAAGCGTAAAGCGATATTGTCCGGTGGCTTTATCATAAAGCAGGAAGTCAGGGAGATTACGGTTTTCCCTTTTACGTGGTCTTGCGGCCATGTTAATCCTCTTGAATTAACTGACGAACTCTTTCACTGACCATTGAGTCAACGCCCCATTTTTCTGAGGAACTTACAAGGATCGTTCCATCTACGATGCGACCCTGAAGCTTACCGTTTTCAATCCAGCGTTTTATAGTTCTGTTATCTGGAACTGAGCCAGGTTCAAACTCTCGCTTTCCCCATAGACTCGCCTTCATCAACTTGGCCATGGCTATTCTCCACTTAACCGGCTGCACCCGGCTATCTCTTATAGAAAATGCATGATGAACAACCACCACGGAGCCCATCATTGCAGGTACGACATCTTTTTGTTTCGGTGTAATAAAGCTGGTGGGCCATCTCTTTAGGTATGAGCACCGGCATGGGTACGCGGATAACCAGATTCTTGAGCCTGTCTATTTCCCCGGCCAGTTCGAGAATGCGGCGGTTTCTGTATTCGGCTTCTTCACGCCACCAGGCCACATCGGCTTTTAGGCGGCGCAAGCGCCGCTGTTTGAGTTTGCTCACCATGGCAGCCACCCCATACCCTGAAGTGCGCTGATTGCCAGCAGCACGAACATAATCGCGTCGAATGGGTTAGGCATCATCCACCTCTGGCTTTTTGAAGTTAGCCTCAATGGACTCGCCAAGGCGCTTTAACCAATCAGCCAGTTTTAGCGCCGCTTCTTCCGGAGATTTCTGCCCGGGGAAGTCAGTGATGATGATGCTGGCTTGATGATTCCCAAATCCATCCCTGTTTATCACCATCCCCTGCTCAAGCACCGTCTGCTGGTTGCTGTGCTTAACGTAGTAACGCGCCTCAGAGTTTCCAGTGCTGCGCTCCTTCACGTAAGAGACAAGTTCCACCTCAGTGGTGATGGTCTTACCTCGCTCTGCCTCAAGACGCTGAACTCGCTTAGCGAAATCGTTCATTTATCCTCCTGCTGCGGTGCTGCTGGGTATGCACTACCTTCCTGGCCTGGCTCGTTGCTTCCTGTGCATGCATTACGGTGGTCATTGGCATGAGGGCAGCGCTTATTGCCGCATTCGGGGCAGACGAAGAATCGCATGTCGGAATTTGTCACCGGGCGGCAGGTGTGGCACCAGCATTTGGTTGACGTTTCCGCGTTTTCCCGAAAATGTTTGGTTGACGAATTTGAGATTTCCCGAAAATCAGGTTCGGCACCCTGAAGCATGGCGGCACGGCAGGCGTCTGTGATTTCACCGAATAATGCCGATTCCAGCACGTCTATGGCCTGTGACGGTGAGTGCGCGTATTTATCGAATGACGGACCTTTAATGCGCTGTGCAAGCTTGAATAAGCGCTTCTCCTGCGCATGATAAAGCTCACTCAGATGCTGATAGCGTTCATCAGGAGCAGATACCGGCGCTGGCGGGGCGGTGTAGAGCGTCACCGTCCTGTACCCTGGCTCACCGACCTGATTCCACTCCTCAACCCATGCATCGACAACCGCTTTTGATGCGCTCGTAGCATCAGCGTCTAAATCCTCCCCCGCCATGGCATACATGACAGGCTCCGCTTCGAGCGATTCCAGCGCGATACGCGCCAGCTCACGTTCTTCAGATGCGGTCGGATCAGGACCATTGCCGAGGAAAATTTCTTGTGCGCGTTCTTTGGTAATAGTGCTCATGGGTTAGTCCTCATCCACTTCAACGCCATCTTTCAGCGTTATGCCATGCCAATCATCGGCCCAACTGGTTAGCCCTGGTGCATCAATGCTCGGCATGTAGACGCTTGCGGTGTGATATCCCGTGTCGTTATCAATGTTGGCAACGTGTTCTCCGTTGTATGCGCTCAGCGTGTCCAGGACGCTATAGAACTTGCCTCCGGCAGCTCTGAAATCCTTCACTGCTTTCTCAAGGCGTTTCCAGGCTTTTTCCTGTTCCGGTGTCAGGTCGATTAACTCCTGCAAAGTAGCCATGCTCACTCTCCTTTACCGGCTGCGGCGGCGCGTTCAGCTTCGCTTTGTTCCCAGAACCAACGGTGAAGGTTCATGAGTTCTTCGTCGAGAGGCGCATATTTACGGTCAAAATAGGCCTGCGCGTCTTTCTCCGATTCGTCCGGCAGTTCGCCGGGCCCAAACAGCGTGTTATAAATCCATGCCAGCCCTTTTCTGGCGTCGCCAGTTCCCTGCCATTCGATGATTGCGGCCTGCATTACCAGAATGTTTTTGCCAATTAACAGGTCCAGTTCTTTGTGGCGGTTTTTGATGTAAGCATTGTCGCTCTCCAACTCAGCAATACGCTTGTCTTTGGCTTCCAGCTCATCCAGTAGCGCCAGCACAGCATCAGGCGTTGCTTTTTCGTGGAAGTTGTCAGCATCACATCCCCAGTCATCGACAGTCTTTGCATGTATCGCAGCTTTTCGTAATGCGCGTTTGTCGATGTTGCTCATTGGGCGGCTCCTTTCACTGCCAGGTACGTAGACATTGCTTTATCGACCAGCTTTGAGTTGTGGTATTTAGCAATCGCCCAAGTGATGGCAAATAGGATCCAGCGGAAGTGGCTGGTGTAGGTTTTGAAAGTCAGCCCGTCGCAGACATCCCACGCACTCCAGCTTTCGGGCCAGTCAGCATCATAAACTGCCTGATATGCTTCCCAGTCATTACTGAAATCGCTACGGCATAATTCACGGACCACCTCACGGACCTTGGCTTTATCACTGTCTGGAGTATCGTCTTCATCATCCCAGTCTTCGTCTTCCTGCTGATCATCGTCAGAATCATCAAAATAACCTTCCATCGACTCCTTCAGGCTGCGGCAAAAAGCTTCATGGTCATACTCTTTCGCCAGGAGTTCACATGCCGAATGCCCAGCGCCAGCTTCCAACTTTTCGGACCAGTAACCGGTATTTATTCCGCCCTCCCATGGGCCGAAGAAGTTGAACATGTCAGCGATGCGGGAGAACGTCCAGGTTCCCATGTCGCCGGTCACGGTCAGATAACCGGGCCAGGTGACAATGTCGAAGTAATAACAGGATGTGCCTGGCTGCTTCATTCGCAGATGGCGGTAGAGACCGTCATCACGGATTATTTCAAGCTGGTGAAATGCTGTATCAACCAGAAAGCGGTTGGATGTATCGAATTGACTACGTTTCATGACTGCACTCCTTTGCGAAGCTGGGCGGCATATGCGTTGGCAATCTCAACGTAGTCCTGATGTCTACCACGTGATTCAAGCACTGAGGCAAACATCTCCACACCCTGCGCCCGCACTTCAGCCAGGAAGTCGTAGGTGGCAGGGGTTTCGATATTAGGCAGAAGCGCATAATCGCAAATCGTAACGATCGCAGGGTCACAACTGTCATCCTCGTTGCGCGGTCGTTCGCCAACCTTCGTTGACGACTGCATGATGATGCCCCAGCACACGCTATCAACCTCTTCGCTCCATCCATCGCAAGCATCACCGCGATAGTCGTCTATTGCAGCCTCAGCCGCCTCTACAGCTTCTTTTGCAGTTTTGTGCCATTCGAAATTATGCTCTGACCCATATGAGAAATATGAAGCTCCAGCCTTCAGCGCCGCATTCTCCGCAGCCATCTGCGCCAGCTTCATCTCCAGATTATCGATTGTGATATCAGTCTGGCGGCCGTAGCGCTCTGACTCGATGAGGCGCTGATCAAGTGTGGAGAATTTACGGACCAGATACTCGGCAAGTGTTTCACCAACGATCAGATCAGATGGGAGGCATTTACCATTAAGAAGACCGTTCATTTCTTTCAAAGTTAATTTCATTTCTGCTCTCCAGTGCGTTGAGCTGCGATAGCTTTGTGCTCGTCGATAATTTCTACGACTTCTGCATGAACCAATCCTTCTAGAGAGATAACACCTGTGTCGCTTATACCCGCCAGGCTGATCAGCTCTACAAGACGACGCGCTTTCTTCACGCTAATTTCCGGCGCTATAACGCTGCGGGTAACTTTCTTCTTTCCCTTTGCAGCAGCAGAAGCTTTATCCTTCTGAAGAACCTCACCGGCCTTTTCGCCGAACTCTTTTACCCGGTCTATGGCCACATCAACGGAAACTTCGCCAGCCTTAACAGCTTTTTGCACATCGTGATTTGCATTGCTAAGGGCTATCAGCTTTTCGACCCATGCCACCGATTTATGGATTTCCTTCGCTATCTCAGCCGGAGTGAGATTAAAGGGAGCAAAATCGCGAATGCCGTTAATCTGATCAATAGGGGACAATGAGAGCTGGCTTGCGCTCGTGAAAATTCGCGCCTTTTGCTTTAGGTCATTCCCATAGAAGGGCATGATATGAATTCGATTAACGGGCTTTCCTGCGTCACGACAGCGCTGATAGGCCAGGTGACGACGATGACCCTCAACGATGTAAACTCCACCCTCGTCACGCGGTACAACTTCAATTGGCGGAACGACGCCACCATTCATCAGGTAATCGAATAAGTCATCGTTAGCCAGGCGAGTACGCTCATCGTCTTCGCGGATGTTAAAGCCTTCACGAACATGAATATCGTCAAGGCTGATAAACATCCCGGTATCGGTGCGCTTAATGGTCCCGTCACGGGTCATTTGCTTGAATGAGTTAGCCATCAGAGAGCAACCTTGTTCTTCATGGAAATCACCACAGGAGGCAGTTCGCGCAGTTCACGCTGAGCTTCCAGAAGATGCATATTGGTTCGGGTCTTTGTGTGACGCTCCACAATGCGGTCGCACTCCTTGGCCCAACTCGCTACATCCTGGCGAAGGGTGGCATTCTGCTTAGCCAGTTCCTTCCGCTGCGCCATCGCTTCACAAAGCGCTACGCTTGTGTAGTCGAGGCGGTTAGCAAGCTCATTCATAAGCTGCGCTGATGCAACTGGCAGATACTTAGCAGCTATACGAGCAGCATCGATCAACTGCTCTCTGGTCATGCGTGGTTGTAACTCGGTGACGTTCTGTGTGTTCGTCATGGATAGTTTCTCCGTGTTATATGCGCTCTGCACAGCGCTGAATTTTGGTTGCACGAATCCCTCGCCAGTTGGCGACAAAAATAAAGGGGTTCGTTTTAGTAAGCACCCAACTTGGGCACTTAGTGAAACGGGCGGCTGCCACCGCCAGTTAGCTTCTCCACAATTGGGAGCGCGTTCTCCTGAGGTTGATTTAACGACTGAGGCCTCTCAAGGAACCGGCTGAACGCGCTTTCAGTTGTGTAAAAGGGGCGGTCGACATAAGGACATTCACAACTGCCGACCGCCAAGACTACACACAGCATCTGGTACAGCTACTACGGTTTACCACGGTCCTAACGTGATTCTTTTGTGGTGGCTGGTGCTGAACTCCAGCTTGCCTGATCAAAAGCACTGATTAGATCGGTATCCCCTCTGCGTAATGCATGGCGGGATTTCGCGCGCATCAGCCTGCGCATTCACCACAACGGAAAGAACACTGCATTCTTTTCGGTCTTGGCGTTGAATGGTGCGATTAGACCAATCAGCCAACATACAATGCTCAATCCTGTTATGGCCTCGTCTCTTCCGAGGTGTCACACCTGATCGCCACGCTGGTGAAACGTCTCTGGCTGTCGTACACAACTGGCTTGCACATTCCGGCTACCCGCTGGATCTGGATACTGAAAGGAATCCCCGGACCGCTTCGGCACATGTGCCATATACCGTACTGCTAACTACCACACCGGCGCAGGTAACTGTCAGTACCCGTGGTGTGATTTAAATGTACCTTTAGTTACTTTAATGGTCAAGCAGCTAATGTACTTTTTGTTACCTGAAGGCGTGAAAAAAATGCCAGAAGGATATCTGGCATTGGAAATGAATGACTTAGATGTTCTGGGTTATCTGAACCACTTTCCCAACAATTCGGCAGTTGCCGTCTATTGGAATAGGTTTGAATGCAGGATTAAGGGGCATTAAGTAAGCGTAAGGGCTATCCCATACGAGTTTTTTAACCGTTGCCTCTGCTGAACCATCAAGTATCGCCACTACAATTTTTCCGTAAAGGTCATCCAGTTGGCCATAATGAGGCTCAACAATAACGATTGATCCTTCTGGAATGGAAGGCAGGCCGTGAGGGTTGGTCATTGACTCACCGCGAACTACCAGACCGAATACTTCATCAGAAACATTTGCAGTGGTTTGCGTCCATGAAATCACATCAGAAAGCCTTGAGCATGCATAAGTATCAGTCCACATACCAGCCTGAACAGCGGAAATAATAGGGACTGCCGTTGGGGGCTTAAGGAAGGGGACAACTTTTGTATCGTCCTGCGTTTCCTCACCCTGACCGTAAAGAATCCATTCTGGAGTTGTCTGCAACGCTATTGCCAGTTGGTGGAGATTCTCACCATCAGGTTTTGTTGTGCCGCTCTCCCATTTGGTAACGGATACACGGGTGACACCTAAGCGTTTTGCCAGGGTCTGCTGTGTTAAGTCGAGTTGCACACGACGGGATCTTATTCGGTCTTTCATCTCTGTTTTCATGTAACCAATGTTACATTTATTCCTTGTAACTGTTGTTTGCTATTTGATGTACCTTTTGTTACCTTTAAGGCGTGAGTTAACCAGGAGGAACCATGCGTAAATCAGAAGTCATTGAGCACTTCGGCGGCGTATCAAAAACCGCCAGTGTTCTTGGGATTTCCCACCCGGCAGTGTGTCGATGGGGTGACGTTATCCCGCAAAAGCAAGCGTTCGTTATCGAGCGCATCACGAAAGGTAAGCTTAAGTATGACGCCAGCCTTTACCAAAAGCCTACAGATTCAGCAGCTTGATAGTAACCACAGAAAATAGGGGTTAGCCGTGGGTATAGAACCTGAATGGAAAGTTGATAAACAGCCGGTTTGGTTAGTTGCTGCTATCAAAAAAACTATTACCGAATTGCCTGGCGGATATAGCGAAGCTGCCGAGTGGCTTGGAGTTACAGAAAACGCCTTATTTAACCGTCTCCGCATGGATGGAGATCAGATATTCCCTCTTGGCTGGGCCATGGTGTTACAGCGAGCTGGTGGGTCAAATCACATTGCAAATGCGATTGCTCGCCATTCAAACGGCGTCTTTGTTCCACTGGCTGATGTTGAGGAAGTGGAGAACGGAGATATCAATCAGCGCTTGATGGAATCAGTAGAGTGGATTGGCAAACACTCTCAATACCTCCGAAAGGCTACAGCCGATGGTGTTATTGACGCGTCCGAACGCGCTCAAATCGAAGAGAACAGCTATCAGGTTATGGCCAAGTGGCAAGAGCATTTAACGCTACTTTTCCGTGTGTTTTGCGCACCAGAAAAGAGTGAAGCCCGCGAGTGTGCAGCTCCGGGCTCCGTGGCGTGTCGTATCAGTGGAGAAACTAACGCATGAACAGTTTAACGGTAAACAACCGTCTCCCGCAACTCCGTGGTATTCCCGTTGTTGGAACCCCGTCGTTTCGGTATGAGCGCATGGTATCAGGCCGCTGGGTTGAGTGTAACCACAGCAGGGCCATGGGAATTGTGGGTGTGTGGCGTCGTAAAGGGGAATCGTTATGCATGAACTTAACCGGCGATTCAAAGACCACTACGGCGTCCCGGTCCGTGTCATCCGATGGGAGCCAGATACTCGACGCGTTATATACCTTCGCAAAGGTTACGAACATGAGTGCTTCAGCCCTCTTGACCAGTTCCAGCGTAAATTTACAGAGTTAAAGGACGACCATGAGCCTGTTAATGCCATCCCGGCCGATAGTGATAAACCCTGACCTTGCGTACAGCATTGGCCTTAACGAGGCCATTGCGTTGCAGCAGGTTAACTACTGGCTTAAAGAAACCACCTCTGGACTGGAGCGTGACGGCGTGCGCTGGATTTACAACACCAACGAGCAGTGGCTGGAGCAGTTCCCGTTCTGGTCTGAGTCTACGCTGAAGCGCACATTCACCCGCCTGAAGAACCTCGGCGTGCTCAAAGTTGAGCAACTGAACAAGTCTCAGCGCGACATGACGAACTACTACACAATCAACTACGAAAGCGAGCTTTTAGATGAGGTCAAAGTGACCAAATCGAAGAGTTCAAATTGCACTCTTCCAACAGGTCAAAATGAACCGATGGAAGAGGTCAAAGTGAAACGCTCCATCGGGTCAAAACGAACCGATGTCATCAGGTCAAATTGCACTGATGTTCTTACAGAGAATACAACAGAGAATACTACAGATATTAAAAACCCTTCTTGTCCGGTTGCGTCGCAACCAGACCGTGAAGTGTTGATCACTGATCAAGCTAAACAGGTTTTGGTTCACCTGAACCAGGTGACTAACTCCCGCTACCAGATTTGCACCACATCGTTGCAGAACATCCGAGCCCGAATCGGTGAAGGCTTTTCAGTGGAAGAGTTGTCGCTGGTGGTCGACTACTGCAATGCCAAGTGGAGCGAAGACCTCACGATGTCAGCCTATCTTCGCCCACAAACGCTGTTCCAGCCATCAAAGTTCCAGGGTTACCTGAAATCAGCAAAAAGTTGGGCAAAGGCTGGTCGTCCACCTCGCGTTAACGGCGAGTGGGCCAGAGAGGATGGGATCTTTAAATCTACTTTCCAGAACACTGACTACAGCAAAATCCCTGCAGGTTTCAGAGGAGCGAACTCATGAGTTTTCTGAAAACAATTCAGTTGTTCGTGGCTAATAACCCTGGACTGACGAACAAAGAGATCGCCGCAGCACTGCCGGAATACGAATTGCACAGTGTACAGCGTGCGGTATGCCGTCTTGTCATGCTTAACCGTGCTGAGCGCAAAGGCGAACGTCACAACTTCCGATATTACGCAAAAGCTCCGGTTGGTCCAATTGGTCCGATTGTTCCTCGCTACCCGGTCGAAAAAGCTGAAAAATCACCAGAGCCAAAGCAGGAAGTAGCACCAAACCCAGCGGTTTTGGCGATGATGGATAAAGCACAGGATCTGTTTGATAAGGGACTTTTCATGCGTGCTGCCACCGTCCTGATGGATGCCTTCAATCGTTCTAAAAACGAAGAAATGCGTGAAAAAATTATGGCTGAACGACAGCGCTGCCTGAGCATGGTTCAGCGAGCTAAGCCATCTGGTGATGGATGGTGTCTGGCTGGCAGAGCGAGGAACGTCTGATGAAATACTCACTGATTTATGCAGATCCAGCCTGGGAATACGGAAACACCGTGAGCAACGGTGCTGCCACCAATCACTACGGCACGATGAAGCTGATCGACATGAAGCGTCTTCCTGTGTGGGACCTTGCTGCTAACGATGCTGTTCTGGCTATGTGGTTCACCGGCACGCACACCCGCGAAGCTATCGAACTGGCTGAAGCATGGGGCTTTAAGGTCCGCACCATGAAGGGCTTCACATGGGTTAAGTTCAACCAGTTGGCAGAGCAGCACATCAACAAAGCGCTTCAAGCTGGTGGGGTAGAGGATTTTTACGACTTCCTCGACCTGCTGAATGATCAGACACGCATGAACGGCGGAAACTACACCCGAGCCAATACAGAAGACCTGTTGATAGCCACCAGGGGGAATGGACTTGAGCGCCAGTGCGCCAGCATCAAACAGGTTATCTACAGTCCACTCGGTGAGCACAGCCAAAAGCCCGCCGAGGCGCGCTTCCGTCTTGAGAAGCTTTACGGTGATGTTCCGCGCATCGAACTGTTCAGCCGTTGCGGTGCGCCAGGCTGGGATCACTGGGGGAATCAGGCTGAGCGCCCAGCCGTTCATTTGTTACCGGGTGTTGTCTGCGGCATCGACTGGGCTAAAGGGGAGGTTGCATGAAGAAGCTTTCTGTAGAGGAAAACAATGCTGTACGTGACGTTGCCCGTCAATGCTCGGATGCCATTAAGAAGGCCCTGAAGAAGAAGCCGAAGCCAAGCTGGAATGTCGTTGTACCTCCGATCCTAAAGGAGTACCACGAGAAGGTTAAACCGATGGGCGTAAGCCTGGTGATGTTCAATAGCGTAATCGGACGCCTGAACGGGCGCTATGGAGTTGAGTCATGATCGAATTAACGTCGCGTCAGAGTGAAGTGCTGGAGGCCATAGTTCTCTACAAGGGCAGAACGGGATTCCCGCCGACGATGCTGGAGCTTGCCGCATTAATTGGCTGCTCATCCCCGAATGCTGCTGCTGAGCATGTGAAGGCGATTCAGAAGAAGGGTTACATCACCGTTGCTCCAGGCGCTGCCAGGGGCATTACCATCTTCAAAACGGAATCTGATGAAGATCCGGTGTCGATCATTAAAGACCTCTTATCCGGTGGAGACCAGGCAAGAGATAAAGCTGGTGAATGGCTGAAGAAACAGGGAGTGACTTTATGAAACTGGTGCTCCCGTTCCCACCGAGCGTAAACACCTACTGGCGCTCTCCAACCAAAGGACCATTAAAAGGGCGAGTACTTATAAGTGCAAAGGGCAGGGAATATAAGGCCAGAGTCAGAAAGGCTGTAATTGAGCAATTACGTGCGCTTCCAAAAGCATCTACAGCACTTGCAGACATTGACATATACATGTTTCCCCCAGACTCACGAGACAGGGATATTGATAATTTCAATAAGGCGCTCCTAGATGCCCTGACATATGCATCCATTTGGGTTGACGATAAACAAGTTAAGCGCATGACCAATGAATGGGGGCCAACGGTAAAGGGTGGGAAAGTTGAAATAACGATCATTGAATTCAAACCCAGGGCGAGTGCAGTCGCCTGATAAGTGGAGAAGAGCATGAATCAGATGAATATCACCGTTATGTGTCCGACACACCACACCACCGCGATGGGACAGCAAATAACGATGTCCAGCCGTGAGATTGCAAAACTGGTCGACTCACGGCACAGCAACGTCTGTGTGACCATCGAACGGCTGATGAAATCTGGTGTAATTGGGGGGTATGCTGCAATGCAGTACACCCACCATCAGAACCAGCAGGTTTACCACTACTACGAAGTTAACAAGCGAGACAGTTACGTAATCGTCGCGCAGCTCTGCCCGGAGTTTACCGCCCGTCTGGTTGACCGCTGGCAGGAGCTTGAGAGCGGGACCGGGATGGTAGTTCCTCAAACGCTTCCTGAAGCACTCCGCCTTGCAGCAGACCTTGCCGAACAGAAGCAACGCCTGAGTGAAGAACTTGCAATCGCCGCGCCTAAGGCTGAATTTGTTGATCGCTACGTCAAAGCCACCGGCTCAATGACTTTCCGTCAGGTTGCCAAGCTTCTGAACGCCAAAGAACCCGAGTTCGCGATGTTCCTCATTGATAACGGCATCATGTACCGGTTAAACCGCGTGCTTACACCAAAGAGCAAGCACATCGAAGCTGGGCGCTTTGAAGTTAAGACCGGGACCACTAACCAGACCAACTATGCATTCAATCAGTCTCGCTTCACTGCAAAGGGTGTGCGCTGGATTGGTGGACTGTGGGCAGAGCATAACGCTAAGGGGCAAATTGCGTGAGAGCCATACTTACACCTGAAGTTGCTCCGATATCCGGCGTGGTGCTGTTCCGTCCCGGCAACGAACTTCTCTGGTTATTCCGACAGGGAAGGGTGGTGATCGAAAAGCCTTCGGAAGCAATCCAGCACCTGCCATCTGGGCTGATTCCGGAAGCGCACCAGCCTCTGACAGATGATGACAGTATGCAGGCTATTTTTGAGAATGAACGGGTTATCCAGCGTGCTGGTGGCCTGAATGGGCTTGATGCCTGGCTGGAAAGAAAATTCGAATGTCAGTGGCCTCATACAGACTGGCATGCCAGAGACTTTACCGTGATGAGACATGCGCCCGGAAGCATTCGTCTTTGTTGGGGTTGTGATAACCAGTTACGTGAACAAACCACTGAAAGACTGGCAGGAATTGCCATGCAGAACCTGGTAAAATGGTTACTCGGAAGGGTGAATATTATGCTGGGATTCAGCGAAGACCACACCCTGACGCTTCCGGAGTTCTGCTGGTGGATGGTACGTAACGATTTGGCCGACCTTATTCCTGAATCAGTGGCGAGCAAAGCCCTCAGGATTAAGCCTGAATCGCACAGTTCCGTAATGCGCGAAAGCGACATTGTTCCGTCGTTACCGGCGACAGAAATTCTCCAGGAGAAGGTGAAGAAGGTTGTCTCCGTTAAGGTGGACCCTGAGTCACCGGAATCTTTCATGCTGAGGCCAAAGCGCCGACGCTGGGAGAACGAGAAGTACACCCGCTGGGTGAAGTCGCAGCAGTGCAGTTGCTGCAATAACCCGGCAGACGACCCCCACCACCTGATAGGCCACGGGCAGGGTGGAATGGGAACCAAAGCGCATGACCTGTTTGTGATACCGCTGTGCAGAGCGCATCACGACGAGTTGCACGCTGATCCTGTGGCATTTGAAGCGAAGCACGGCGACCAGTTAACGCTGTTGTTTCGGTTTTTAGATCGTGCGCTGGCAATCGGCGTACTGGCGTAAGTGGAGACGCTCATGGACCTCGATAACGTTGTTAAATTCTTTGCCCCAAAAGGAATGCATATTTCCGATAGTGTTCGCGCTACTGCCAGCGAACAACTGACGGTTACGGATGTTATGGCTGCGCTGGGTATGACTCAGGCAGACGCAGGTATTGGCCTTGCCATGTATCTTGGTAAAGCCGGAGTCAGCAAGCAGGACAGAGAGGCTTCAATAAACTGGCTTGCTGAATATGCCAAGCAATCCGCGCCTTTTGCTGTACGCCGTCTCGCAGGAAAGAAATTCCCCCTCTGTATGCTCATCATGGCCAAGTTTGCCTATAACGACTATGCATCTTCAGCTGCTGATTTATCCGATTGTCCAAAATGCAACGGTAAAGGTCTCCTTGAAAAAATCGGCACGGTCACCAAAAGCCATTACACAATGAGAATTCCACAGTGGGCAAAAGACCTCGGACAGTCGCCATCATCTTTCGAAAAGAAGCGGGAGGTGAAGAACGTTGAGCAATCACTCTGCGCAAAATGCAACGGTACCGGGAAAATAAGTAAGCGCTGCCAGTGTGGTGGAACAGGGAAGACACTGGACCGTAAAGCAACTGAACTGCAAGGCGTACCTGTTTATAAGGAATGCAAGCGCTGCGAAGGGCGAGGCTACAGCAGACCAAAATCATCTGTTGCTTACCGGGGAATATTCTCTGAACTGCCAAGCCTACCTGATCGCACCTGGCGCTACAGTTGGAAGCCATTCTACGAGATGCTTGTTTCTCGCTGCTTTCAGGAAGAGAGTTATTCAAACACCCAACTGAAAAAAGTAACACGAAACGATAATTTGACGGATATCGCGTAATTTAACGTCACGATGCTTGCAATGTTGCCGTTTTTGATGTAATTTGACACTAACGATGGGCTTTGTATGTCCACGGTTAGAAAGAAAATATAAAAAACCTCGCTACGGCGGGGTTTTGTTGTTTCTAAGGGCTGCCAAATGGCGGCCTTTTTTGTTTCCCCTCGTTCTGAGAGGACTCACGGCAATAAGAGGGGGCTAAATGTCCGATCCTGTTTCTGGCACTACGGTAGCGGCTGGTGGTCTGATGGGGGCCAGCATGTTCGGCCTGGCAACCGGCATAGATTACGGTGTGGTGTTTGGCGCATTCGCTGGTGCGGTGTTCTACGTCGCCACGGCGGTTAATATCAGCCGCCTTAAGCTGGTGGGCTACTTCATCACCTCATTCATCTTCGGCGTTATCGGCGCTCCACTGCTTGGCTCTTACTTCTCCAAATGGACGGGGTATAGCGACAGGCCACTTGATGCGCTGGGCGCGGTAATCGTAGCCGCTATTGCTATTAAGCTGCTGACGTTCGTCAACAGTCAGGATTTGGGTAGCCTGTTTGGAATTCTCTCGCGTTTACGTGGTGGAGGGGCAAGCAATGGTAACAAGTGATCCGAGTGCGATGGCAAACGCAATTATCTCTGCTGTTATCGTTATTGCACTGATGTTCTACCAGCGTGGCGGGGCGAGACATCGCCCTCTGATATCGCTGATGGCTTATTTCACGGTGCTGGTATACGCCAGCGTTCCTTTCCGTTATCTGTTCGGCCTGTACCATGAATCCCACTGGTTTGTGGTGCTGGTGAACGTCCTTATTTGTGCTGCCGTTCTCTGGGCTCGGGGAAACGTAGCACGTCTGGTTGATGCACTGAGGCACTAATGAACCAATCACAATTTCAAAAGGCGGCTGGGCTAAGCGCCGAGTTAGCCGCGCGCTGGTTTCGGCCGGTGAGTGAGGCGATGAAAGAGTTCAGCATCACCAATCCGGTAGACCAGGCGATGTTTATTGCTCAGGCAGGGCACGAATCAGCAGGATTCACTCTGCTGGTGGAGAGCTTCAACTATCGCATTGCTGGACTGGTTAACTTCATCCGTGCGGGACGCCTCACTGCAGACCAGGCTAACGCGCTTGGGCGTCGTCCTGAAGAGCGAACATTACCGATTGAGCGCCAGCGAGCTATCGCTAACCTGGTATACAGCAAGAGAATGGGGAACAACGCTCCTGGTGACGGCTGGTTATACCGTGGGCGTGGACTTATCCAGATTACCGGCCTCAACAACTACCGTGACTGCGGGAACGGCCTGAAGGTTGATCTGGTTAAGCAGCCTGAGCTATTGGCCGAAGATGTTTATGCAGCCAGAAGCGCGGCGTGGTTCTTTGCTACTAAGGGATGTCTGAAGTATTCCGGCGACCTGATGCAGGTGACGAAGATTATCAACGGCGGCACGAACGGACTGGAAGATCGTCGCGCTCGCTTCGGTCAGGCCAAAACGGTACTGGTGTGAGGTTGATATGGGATTAGAAACAATCGTCGGTATTGCTGCCCTGATAATGGCGGCTATCGCTGGTGCTTTTGGCATTGGGCATTCACGCGGCACCAGCAAAGCGGAAGCGAAAGCCGATCAGCAGCGCACTGAAGAAAAGGCAGCAGCCACTGAAGCAGTAGCCGAACACCGGGTTGAAGTGACCAAAGAGGCCAGCAATGTACAGCAGACTGTTAATCACATGCCTGATGACGATGTTGATCGCGAGCTGCGTGACACGTGGAAGCGTCCCGGTGGTGGTTGATACCGCCTGTGACTGGGTAAAGCCGATCTACCTGACTGATCACGACATCGAAGTTATGGACCGCCAGCCTAAGAAAGACATCCTGGCGCATAACAAAACTTGGCAGATGAACTGCCAGAAGGTTCACCCATGAGTTACACGCGATGTTCATTCTGCGGTTCTGGTTTGCATACCCGTGATAATTGCCCTCACACATGGAGTGGCAGCTCTCGCCGGGTAAATCTGCGGTGCAGCTATTGCGGTGCAAATGGACACAATTCTAACGCCTGCCCGCACAACGCCAGCAGCGCTAACCGTCGTCGTCTTAATGACGATTTCTATCTGGACTGAGGATAAAAATGCCATCTCCAATCATTAAGTATTTTGCATACCAGCATCTGCCTGCGCACTTGCAGGAAGTGAGTAAACCAATTGGTGATCTTGCGACACTGATGGATGAAATGCTGCCTGATGGTGCTGAAAAGTCAGCAGGCTTGCGCAAGCTGCTTGAAGCGAAAGATGCACTGGTTCGCGCGAAGCTCGGCTAGCCATTACAAAGCTCAACTGCTGGTGGGCTTGATAATGGTTATCCCAACAAGCGGATAAGACAATCAACATACCCACCTGAGGATAAGAGCATGGCAAGCATGCCAATGTCCGTTCATCACGAAGGGAAAGACTGGTATCCGTTCTCAGTGCATTACTCAGACGCTGATGGCCGCCAGTTTTCATTCACCATTTACGCCGTAAACCGAGAGCATGCCTCCTATGTAGTTCAGGAGATTCGCGAGACTGCAACTCTCGGCGATCAGATTGATAGCATCGTCAAATAGCAGTAATGCAAATCAACCCATACAGAGGAACAGCAATGCCTGAAATCACTGTTACACCTGCACAGCAGATCCGCTTAAACCTGCTGACGAACCTGAACTATGACACCGCTGCAGCAGCAGACGCGATTCAGTTTGTTGGAGACGACCCACTGAAGTATCAGCTTTTCGTTAACCAGCTGAGCCGTGTTACTACCGAAATTGGTCCTGTGGCCAGAACCACGAAAGCTATTAAAGCATCGGAAGAAGCCCTGCTGCTGTTTGTAGGTGAATCTGGCAGTTGATCGGCATCGTAAGTAACAGGCCTCGCTGATGCGGGGCTTTTTAATGCGCTTCGCACGCGCAGAACGAAGAGAGTCTTTCAGTAGTGAGCCTGGGTGATGCCGTTAGGTTGCGTTTACCTCTCGGGCGGCATTGCCGTGCGGCAGGCTCACGTCTAAAAGGAAACGCACATGAAGAGTCTTGAAATTAAATATGAGGATGGAAAGTTCACTCACCTCATTGTTGATGGCATTAAGGTTGATGGCTTAACTGCGATCAACTTCAGTCATGCTGTTCGCGAAGAATTGCCAACATTGTCGATTACTACGCAGATAACAGGGAAATTAACTATTACTCCTGATTTTGCCATGAATGCTGAAGGCGATCCTGATGCGCTGGCAAAGAGAATCAAAGAAGTAGTTGAGGCCGAAGCTGCCGGTGGCATTCGAGACGTCGTAAAAGGACATTAATGCACCATGATGAATGTAGATATCGATGGTGTGAAATACGTTCCAGTAAACACGGCTAGTAGCAGAATCGGAATAGCCATAACTACGCACAACAGGCCAGAAGTGCTTAAACGTGCTCTTGAACAGCATATGAAGCATCTTCCATCAGGTGCGCTGGTGGTTGTGATAGATGACGGATCTAAGCCAGCAACGGAAGTTCCTGATGGAGTTACACTGGTTCGTCACGAACAATCACGAGGTATTGTCGCTTCGAAGAACGCAAGCCTGAGCGCGTTGGTGGACGCAGGGTGTGAGCATCTCTTCCTGTGGGACGATGATGCATGGCCAATAGCCGATAACTGGCATCTTCCCTATATCGAATCACCAGAACCCCATCTGGCTTATCAGTTTCTTGACCTCGCTGGCCCACGAAAGATTAACGATATGACCGTCCTGT
>ENA-OQIZ01000290-OQIZ01000290.1-human-gut-metagenome-genome-assembly--contig:-NODE-290-length-29371-cov-3.577041_pt1 | contig 29371 bp, 28 predicted proteins | sample MGYA00242593_ERZ504758 | MGnify/ENA primary metagenome ERZ504758 (study PRJEB26092, sample SAMD00036364) | human gut metagenome | host: Homo sapiens | study: EMG produced TPA metagenomics assembly of...
GCAGTTCTTACCTTTGTATTTTTATTTGCTTTTATTTTTAATTCTGCCTTATTAATCTTTTTCGCTATCTGAGTAGAAATACTATACTCTCTAAATCCATCTTCTTCTATATCACTCCCGTTTTCTACCCATTTTCGCAAAACCTTTCCGCTCTTCTCATCACACAATTCAATTTCAATTTCTAATCCAGGTTCAAATAAATCTTTATGATACTTTAAAGAAAAAGATTTTAATGTTCCTTGTGGAAGTGTTATTTCCTGTTCTATAATATCCTTTTGCTCTATATTCAATTCTCTATTGTCAAATAAAGAAAAAACATCCGTATCCGCATATTTTTCATCAACGAATCCGTATTGTATTTTTCCAGATACAAGCAAGAACATAAAAATTGTTAATCCAACAATAATACTAAAAAATACACAATGTATTTTCTTATTTATACATCTTTTCATTTTATATTTTCATATCATAATTTGTATTATGATATTCCCTCCATTAAGTTCTTTATAATTTATATATTCTCATTTTCACGTTATTAATTACTCATAACATATTTATTGTTTTTGATATTTTTACTCTAAAACATCATAAATAATTTATTCAAATTAAATTTATTTCTATATTCCTAATTTTTTTAAAGAACTCTATTTTTTTGGTCTATCTTTATCAATTTTAGAATCTATAGCAATTTGCTGAGCCAGACTGTCCACCTTATTTTCCAACTGTGAAATCTGAATGGTTGTGAAAAATAATTTCACTATTAACGCAAATATAATCGCAAGATAAATCATACTAATAGGAGATTGAAAACCCAAAAAATCAGATATTATATAAAATAATTCTGGGAAAAGTCCCATTAAAACCAAAACAAATGAGAAAAATGTCCAAAATACAATATATTCTATTTTTAATTTTGCTTGTCTAATCTTTTTCAGCATAAAAAACATCGACAAAATTGCACCTACTACTAATAAAATGCGTAATACATATGACATAATTTATCTCCTTTTCCTTACATTTTGAACAATAATAATAGAAAGCATCATTTTTACCATATATTTTATAGAATTCATCATATTAAGATAGCTTTCTCCAAATTGTCTTTCATCCATTTCGGTCTGTACTTCAGCAATTTTGGCTCCATTTTTCAACAAATATGATATTGTATCCGGTTCCGGTCCATAATTTAGATTCTGAGCAAATTCCTTTATCATATCAGAAGAAAACATTCTCATTCCTGAAGTTGGATCGGACACTCTTACTCCAGTTGTAACTTTTATCGTCAAAGTCAACATACGACTTCCAAGCATCCTCAAAGATTTATCTTTTCTTACGTTTACAAATCTAGAACCTATAACGATGTCATAACCTTCTTTTATCTTCATAAGCATAGGCTCTATATATTTTGGTCGGTGTTGTCCATCTGCGTCAAATTGAATCACATATGAATACCCTTTCGCATATGCATATTTGAGTCCTGCCTGAAATGCCCCAGCAAGTCCTAAGTTAATTGGTAAATCTAATAATTCAAAATTATTTTCACGACATATATCAGCAGTTCTGTCCTTTGACCCATCATTAACAACTATGTAATCAAATTGATTGTACTTATCAACAATTGTTCGAACTACTCTTTCTATATTTTCTTCCTCATTATAAGCAGGTATTACTATTAATAATTCTTTTTTCATCTCTAATCCTCACAGATTCTTTCTACTTGTTTGGATAGTATTTCCCAAGTAAAATATTTTTTTATCCTTTTATATGTAAGATTTATTCCCTTTTCTCGTTTTTCTGGATTATCAATTATATCTATCAATGCGTTATACAATAACTCTTCGTTATTATTTTGTATCACACATCCATACTCGTCATTTATCAAAAGTTCTCTTGCCCCACCTCTGGCTGTCGTAAGAATATAGCAACCACAAGCTGCTGCTTCCAGTATAGATGTAGAAAAGCCTTCTGAAAATGATGGCAAACAAAAAATATCCGAATCTGTCAGTAACACAACGATATGTTCAAAATCAATTCTTCCAACCGGAATAATGTGTTCATTGCTACGAGATTTCACTTCATCTTTCATATCTCCGTCTCCAGCAACAAATAGATACACATCTTTTCGTTCCTTATTAATTCTGTCCATGACATTTAATAGACTTGGCAACCCTTTTTCTTTTAACAAACGACCTGTAAATGTAATTACAATAGCCTTATCCGGAATATTATATTTTTTTCTATACGAATCACTGCTATTTTTCTGTACTATCTTAACTTCTTCAAGATCTATAGAATTATATAAAACTCCTTTCGCCTTAATATGGAAATGTGTCAGCCACTCATTACAAGCCTTAGAAACACCATAATAGTCTTTGCAAAATATTTGATCCACTTTTGTTAAAGTATGTTCAAAAATTGCTCCCGCAAAATCTAAAAATCTGTTATGTACTGACAAATGACTTGTCCCATGCTCCAATGTAATACATTTAGATTTCATTTTCTTTGCTAATATCATTCCATACAATGAATGTGGATAAAATCTTGTATTAACTATAATCATATCAAAATTTCTTTTTTTTAGCATTTTATTTATTTCAAAAAATCTAGAATTCATTTTAAGCACTGGGTATCTTCCTTCTAACAAACTCCAGCATGGAAGTCTGTAAACAGGTATACCTTCCATCCGTTCGTATTCTGGCAATTTATATATATTTGATGTAACAACAACAACTTCATTTCCATCTTCAATTAATTTTTTTGCCAAATTATATGTATATCGCTCAACTCCACCTAGATGAGGGAAATATTGAGCTGCAAATATGCAATAAGTCTTATTTTGCATCACAAACCATATACCTTTCTATATTTTAATGTCAAATCAAGATTTCTCTTTTTTCAAACATGCAACAAATATTATTGCTGTTACACATACAAAAATAAACATCGAAGAAGCATACAATAATGCCCCTCCCAACATTCCTGCCTTTCTTATCATTACATATGATATCATTTTCACATATACCCATGTAACAAAATATGCTACCACTAATAGATATTGTTTTCTAATTACAACAAGTGCATTATCAAATACATACGACAATGTACAAAAACTGCCTCCTAATATGATAATCAATAAATGAAGTTTATAATTTGACAAATCAACTCCATAAAAGACCGATAAAACTGGAATTCCTAAAACACTACTGCCTAATAGTATTAAGCATGTAAAAAATACTAAACAAGCTAGCATCCTTATTATAATGTGTATAAATACTTTTTTTTCTTTTCTATTCCAAGCAATTGCCATTTGAGTCAATAATGGACGAAAAACAATATATACCAATGTTAATACTGATGCCGGCATAAATAGTATATTAAACGCAGTCTGAGTTCCAGTTTCCATCCATTTTTGTTCTATAGCCCTATCAATTACCATTTTGGGTTCATTATTTATAGACATCATCAAATACGCATTAACAAATAATGGTAAACCTTCTAGTAATAATTTTATTATCCATTTGTAACTTTTTATTGTTCCTTTTTTTCTGTTTTTTAATATCTCAACTCTTATATTGTACCTCACATCAAATAAAAAAAAGCAGATACAATATGAAACTAACAAGCCTAAACTCGAAAGTAATAAATTATCAAAAACAACTATCGTACCCAAAAACACTAGCATAGCCATAACTATTCTATATGTCAATGCTTTCCCCGCTAAATCCAATCTCTCTTTTTGTTGAAAAACCCCCTCATATACATCTGCCAAAGAATCTACCGCCCTAAATAAGCATATAATCAATACAATCATTGTTTTATAGAACGAATATCTCTTTTCGGCAATATATATAATACTTGCAAGAATCATTATAACTACTGTCAAACATCTAAATGCAAAATATTGATTAAATTTATATCTTTCTGTAACATCTGTTGCTTGATATGTTCTAATTTGAAAAGTTCCAATTGTAGCCATTAATTGACTAATTGACCAAGCAATGCTAAAAATGTCAGTTTGTTGATTATCCAATGTTCTAGTAACAATAGCTAATATCACCATAGACATAAATGCATTTGTCATACTTCCAACTATATTCCATATATATATCGACTGATTACTTGGACGAGTATTTAAATTATTCATATATCACCTTTTCCTCTTATGCATTTTTATAGAACAACCACCATGCAAGACATGCCGGGAAATATGCCAGCATAGCTAATATTGGATACGGTGCTTTTTTTATTGCATTTTTTTCTTTACTCATTTTGCACCCTACCATATATAAAATTGTTTGAATATATCGTTCTTTCCAAGTATCCGCATACTCTACAGTTTGTCTCTTTAAAACAACATAACTTTTAGGATTGTCCTTAGTTATTTTTCGCACATTTTTCGTATATCCATCTGGCAAGTACTCACAAAAAGTTAAAACTTCTGGCAAAACAGCCATTTCATGTTCCTCATCTATTTGACTAAACACATACCCTTCCCCGATAAATTTTTCTCCTTCAGCCACCCAATATAAATGTTTTTTCAGAAGGGAAGTTCTATATATCAAGGATGCATCACCTTTAAATTTCATTTTTCCATATAATACTTTTCTAGATATACAATCTATTCCTTCTGGAAATGGAGTTCCTAATGGATTACCTTTCAAATCTCCTTTTAAAGATATAATTCCTGCCACTTTTTCATCATTCTTGACCTGATTCCATCGTTCCAAATGCTTTTCAACGCATTCTGGAGCAATAATATCATCAGAATCAACGCAAAAAAACAAATCCAAATCACAATGTAAGACTCCTGTATTATGCGCTCTTTGTTTTCCGCCATTTTCTTGTTTTATATATATAATTTTAATCTTATCCTCTTTGAGCCACATATTTACAAGTTTTTCTGTTCCGTCTGTTGAGCCATCATCAACAATCAACCATTCAAACTGGGAGCATGTTTGTTCACATAAACTATTATATAAATCAGGCAATTTGTATGCACGATTGTAAGTAGGTGTAAAAACTGTAATTATTTTATCTTTCATGTTATCCTCCAAAATATCATATTTTATACAAATGCTTCATATATGTTCCCAATAAAAAAGTCAGAATATTGTATCCAACAATTTTGTAGACTTTTCTCGCAACCTTAACATTAGGATGGATATCATACTTTAATAACATTATACATTTTTTCATTTCTTTTTTATCTTGTTTGACTCTCAAATCTTTTGAAAGATATGCCTGAGCCAGCCAAACTGTATACAAATAAGCGACATATCCAACAATGCCATCATCATATTTTTCTTTGTTTTCACATATTCTAAGACATAATTCTTTTACAATCTTCAAATTTTCATGAGTAAATGCTTTTGCTGATCTAGAACCACTCTTCCTTTTCCTGTATACATATATCAAATCATTACACCAATCTATAGATTTTACATTCATGTATATCTTTAAAGACCACACAATATCTTCACATTCTGTATTATCGTACCATATATCATTTTCGTATAATACTTCTTTTTTTATCACTTTTGATAAAACGCCACTATATATCATTCCTTTTGATAGAACATATGAAAATTTATCCTCATTTTTTAATCTGTCAATTTCTTTTTCTTCAATAATCACTCCTTCTCTTACAAATTCTCCATCTTCATTCCAATATGTTCCCGAATTGTACATAATTAAATCTGCCTGATTTTTTCTAATTCGTCTGATAATATTATCAACATTATCAGGCGAATAAAAATAATCATCGCTGTCAACAAACATTATGTATTGTCCATTGGCCATTTCCAGTCCTTTATTTCTAGCAATTCCAGGTCCTTCATTTTTCTTATACAAATAACGAATTCTATTATCTTTTTCCAAGTAATTCATGCATATTTTTTTCGTTCCATCAGTCGAGCCATCATCAATCAAAATCACTTCTATATTTTTATATGTTTGTCCGCAAATGCTATCTAAGCACTGTGTTAAGAACTCTTCTGCATTATACACAGGAATAATAATACTAATCAAAATATCCTTTTCCATATCTTTTTCATCCATTTCCTTTTTTTATAACATCTACATAAGTATGCTATTTTTATAGCAAACTTGTCGATTTTCAAGATATATTATTCATTAATCTAACATCAACAATTGTATTCTTGCACTATTTTTCCACATCACCAAACTCAATAATATATGGTGCATGATTTATTCTCTGCTCAACAGGTGGTAATTGCATATAATCACCATATGTCCGTTTCAAATGTTCATCATCATTATTCATCATCTTAATCTTCATGTTTTCAAATTCTGTTTCCTTTAACGGAAACATTTCATTAACTGCGGAACGATATTTTAATGAACATCCATCCCCAAAGGATGTCACAACATTCGTATTTGCTTTATTGTATTTCGTACATTGTTTCACAAACACTCTATAAATAGCTTTTGGGGATATATGAAATATTTTTGTTATGTAATGAGCACACCAACATATTCCCTCTGCCATATGATACTTTATTCCAGAATACGGAATAATCGGATGTGCAGATCCACATAAATATATCAGTCGATCTAAAAACAGCGTTATTAGCTGCTGCTGTTTTGCTTTCTTCTTTGTTGGGGCAATACAATCAAATGGGAAAATATCAATAAATATGCATTGTTCGCAATCTAGTTTATCACTCAGATACGAAATAAACTTTGTTCCTTTTCGTTGAAATTTTGTAACACAACATGCATAATTCTTATCAACTTCCGGGGTCATAATCTGGTACTTGTCACCCATTTCTTTCTCGACAACTTGAATAAAAACATCATAGTCTTTTCTCAGCATTCCAACATCAATATCATCATCCCAAGGAATGAATCCTTTGTGTCTTACCGCTCCCAATGCCGTTCCAAAAACAGCAAAATATTGCAAATCATACTTTTCACAAATCGTTTGTAAATCTTGTAACATCTCTAATTGTAAAGCGTGAAGTCTTTCAAGTACTTTCGGCTCGTATTCTTTATTCCTCTTTATATTTTCCATTATTTTCCATCTCTCTACAAAATAGTTTTTATAATTGGTATTTTTTTAGTCCTGCAGTAATTATCATTCCCATCACAAATACCACAATCTCCAAAATAATCATGCTGATTATCGGGTGATACGATTCCTGATATCATCAAAAATACCGGAACTGAAAATTTGCTTAGAAAAAATATGAATACACTTACACACCATGTTTTTCCACCTGGAACATAATCCCAAAACACATATGACATAGTATGATTAACAATCACAAAAAAGCAAGCTATTATTCTCATAAGTTCAAGATATATCTTTTTATTTTTCATATTATTCTTCCAATCAGCAATATATAATCTAAATTATTATATCACATTTGGTGCAATAGGTAAAGAAAGACTGTTGCACTAACCAAGTTAGCGCAACAGTCTCTTTTCATCACAAGTTTTTAATTTTATCGAACCCAAACTCCTTCTGAATCGAACCAATATGTAGTTCCACCAATTTTTCTTTGACCAGTGTATAATCTTCCACTTGCTGATGCATAATACCATTTTCCCCAACGGTAAATCCACCGATTTTTAATCAAATGTCCATTATCATCAAACATATAGATATTATCTAAGTTATCCCTGAATAGACCATCAGCCATTCTTCCATACTCAAAACAATATCCATTTAACCAACCATTTACTGGAGTACCATTGCTAAAATAATACCAACTATATTCACCGTATTCTTTCAAATGATACCATCCATCTGTTAAAACAGTTCTAATACCATTCTCATCATAATATACATTCTGTGGTCCTATGTCAAGATTTAGTACAAGTTAAAATGAGAAATTTCTCCCCATTTTAACCTGCCAGAAGCTCAGCCTCAGTGTGCGTTCTTTCATACACTCGTTCGAATTCGTTTGGCGACATATAGTTGCAATGGCTATGAATTCGTTTCGTATTGTAGAAAGCTTCCAGATATTCAAAAATCAACTGGTATGCCTGCTTATAGTCGCGAATTTTAAAGCGATTGAGCCATTCACGTTTGATAATAGAATGAAAGGATTCAATGCATGCATTATCCCACGGAAAAGCTTTCTTCGAATAACTGCGCTGCATATTTTCGGTTGCTTTTTTATATTCCTTTGCAACATATTGGCTGCCACGATCCGTGTTATCCCGAATTCGGCATAATTCCGACTATGCCGAAGAAAAAACTATGCCGAAAAATCTTATTACCTCATGTATTCTTATTATTCGTATCCAATTCTTCGGCATAGTATTTCGGGTCAGTCAAGCGAGAAGATTGCTTTCCTTATATCAGCGTTCTTCCACAGCTTTTCGTCATCGTCAACTTTGGGAGCAGACTTGTTGATGGCTTCGCTCATCATTTCTAAGGTTGCAAAAGCATAGAATCCTGATGTTGTGGACATGCTCTCGTGCCCCAAAAGCTGCATTATAAACGGCAACGGCACGCCATTACGGTAAAGGTCCATAGCTTTTGTTTTTCTGATGAGGTGACAATGTACATTGTCAGGGATTTCATCGCAGTTTTTTCTTGCCATGTCAGCTGCATTTTTCAGAACAAGGCTGATGCTGTCGGTGGACAATTTATGAGGTTTTCCGCCAAGGATACTATAAAACAGCGGGGCCTCCTCATTGCCCGGATGGAACTCCTGTATATAAACATTCAGATGCTTTACTGTTTTTGCCATAAGTGGGACATTACGGCTCTTGCGACCTTTCCCTACAAGTGTTATGTAAGGATTCACCTCTCCTATATGAAGGGAGGATATGTTAAGGTCAGCAAGTTCCTGCACTCTGGCACCGCTATCATACAAGAGGATTAACATCATCCTGTTTCTCCGGTGTTTTGACGTATCAGCGCCATATGCGGACAGGATAGCTGATGTTGCTTGCGGTTTCAAGTACTGTATGGCTTTTTTCTCTTCTTTAACTTTTTTGACAGAGCATACATCTGTATAAATGCCACGCAGCTCGAAATCTTCCTCCGAGCAGTACTTGAGGAATGACCGGATAGCCGTGAGCCTTAAGTTTATGGTTTTAGGAGAGAACTCTTTATCCTTTAGCCATGTTACATATTCCTTGATGTTATCCCGTGAAAAGGCATCCAATGTTACTTTTTCCTCTGTAAGGGATTTGACCTCTTTCAAAAAAGAAAGGTACGTTTTTAGAGATTGTTTATACGCATCAACCGACTTATCCGAGAGATTCTTGACGGCGGGCATATAATCATGGAGATATGCACGGGCAAGCACCCAGAAATCCTTGTCCTTTTTTCTCTTATACTTCATACGCTTCCACCTCCGGTATCAGGTCTTCCGAGGAAGATGTGAGCTTGGTATACTGAGAAAAGTAATCAGGTATAAGATGGATGTAATAATAGGTGCTCTCCAGCGAGGAATGTCCCATGTATCGCATTAGATATGGAAGCATGGCATGGACATCCTTGCCTTCCTGTGACCACCGCATGATATTAGCACAGGCAAAATGGTGCCTGAAATCATATGCCCTGGGTTTGACTTTACCGTCCCGTTTTAATCCGGCAGAAACCCATATTTTTCTGAAATTGGCTGATACTGCAGTTGTTGAACAGATACCTCCCTTTGCACCCGGGAAGAAATATTCTCTTTCCGGAAAGCATGCCGACACAGCTTTATCATACTGGGCAAGATAGCTGATGAGTTCCTCGGAGAGATACAAACGCCGATCTTTGTGCGATTTAGTGTCCAGGATATCAACATAGCCGTCCTTCAGGTGAACATTTATGCATTTAAGTTTTCTGGCCTCGACGCAACGCACTCCACAGCAATACAAAAACCTGTATAGTGCCGGCAATACATAGGGTATCCCGGGAACCTTGGTGCGGAGCACGTAAGAATCACATTCTCTGAAGAACGCCTGGATTTCATCTGTTGACATGAGATAAACTTCGGCGTGGTAGTGCTGGATAGAAAACCTGTCATCCAGAACATACGCATCCTTTTCGCCGATGCTCTGCAAATATCGCCCAAACTCCCTTATTGGCGGTATCCAGCTCCTGTCCTGTGACTCAGATTTTCCTGCGTGCCAGATTGCCCAGCCCTCGGTCATCTCCTTTGTCAGCGTGTTACGGTTGCCATGTTCGAGATTATAATCATCCAGTTCAAGCAGATAAACGCGACATGTATCATACTTAATGCCAAGGGCGTGTTTGTAGTCAAGAAAATCATTAAGCTTGCCGGCAAGATTGCTTACAAAATCTCTCATGAGAACACCTCCTTTGAAATGCCCGTCATGGGGAGCACGCATTCACGGAGTTTCTTCTCATCTGTGGTTATGTAAATGTCAGTGGAATTTATGTCGGCGTGACCTAAAATTGCAGCGATAGTAGATATTGGAACTTCGTTTTTAACCATCGTCGATGCTGCATTGTGGCGAAGCATATGCATTCCAAAAATACGTGCATCCTTTCTTATTCCGGCAGTCTTAAAAACCGACTTTACTATGGCATAACAGGATGTATGACCTGCTAATGGATCAAATGGGGCAATAGTTCTTACAAACAGGTAATCATTCCCTGCATCCGGCCTCTCTTCGGATAGATACCTGGCAATGGCATTACCTAAAGACACTGTCAGAGGAAGAAAAACGTAGTTTCCTGTTTTTGACTGCTTAAATGATATTGTTTCATTGTCCCAGTCAATATCCGAAAGCCTAAGGTTGATCAAATCGATTGCCCTGATTCCTGTCGTGAGACCAAAAAGCACGATGGCGGCATCCCTGTTTGAGATTGCGCCTGACTGAATTGCATCGGTAATCTTCTGTATTTCGCCGTCGTTTAACAAGGGAATGATCCGTTTCGCCCTGTAGGCATGCATGCCGTCAACTATAGCAAACAGATCCTGCCGGTTAATAAATGTGAAATACAGTCTTAACCCACAAAGGATTGCACGCTGTCGGTTTTGCTTGGTTGTCTTGATGTAGTCAACAATAGTACCTGCGGTTATGTCCCTAATCTCGTAGAGTCGGATTGATTCGAGATACTTAAAAAGGCAGAACACCTCGTAGGCATAAAACAACACGGTGTTTTCGTTAGAGTACTGTTCGCGTAAATGCTCTTCATACTCTCGATACAGCACTTTCAGAGCATCGTTGGACGGCTCCTGTCTTCCACGCTTCATGACGGCGAGATCAAATATGCCGGTATTGTAATAAGAAGTGAGCAACCTTGAAAATCTTCCTTGTGAGTAATGTCGCTGGGCACTGTATTTCCCGGTTTTTTTGCTAATTACATCATCAGCATAAGCCTGTCCGATTTCAGGTGTATAATCCGTCACCCCCTTTTCATTGCAAAATGTTTCGAATCTACGGATGACACCTTTGTAGTTAAAGAGCGTGCTCTCATTGAAGCCCGCCTCAGTCAGTGCATCCAACAATAGGTTACAGATAGTTTCAATAGTCATAATCGAAGCACCTCCTTTGAATGAGAATAAATAATTGGCACTTCGATTATACAAAAATACTATGCCGAAAAAATAGAAGATATCGGCATTTTATAAGCATTAATCAAAAACTTCGGCATAGTTTTTTCTTCGGCATAGTCCGAATGGATAATTAATGGTTGATCGATATTTCGGCGAGCTTTGGCTTTGTTTATAGTATCAATCACGTAAGATACTTCCAGTGTTTCTGAAAGCGTCCAGGCTATGATTTTTCTGGAAAATAAATCCATAACACTGGTCAGATAGACAAATCCATCTATTGTCCAGATGTAGGTAATATCCGAACACCAGACTGCATTCGGACGATCAGGATTAAATTGCTCATCAAGGATATTTTGTAATTCAGTGCTGAAATCGGAATCTTTTGTGGTGATCGTCCATGGTTTGCTCCACTGAGCACGGATCCCCATTTGGCGCATATATGTACCAACGGTTCTTTCCGAAATGACTTCACCAGTTTTTCGAAGTTCTACAGTGATTTTCGGAGCACCGTAGTTCTGCTTGGAATCATCATAAATATCCTGTATTTTTGCTTTTACAGCTTTACGACGTTTTTCTGTATCAGAAGGTACGTGGTGGAGCCATGCAAGATATCCTGAGCGAGAGACACCTAAAAATTTCAACATTCCGGAGACGGAAACCCGGCGTCCAGCCTTTTTGGCAGCTTCCGTCTTCTCAGACACTTCAAGATAAATGGCTTCCGTCATTTTCCCAGAATGTTGATTGCTTTTTTTAACACATCGAGTGCATCTTGGGCATCGCGTAATTCACGTCTGAGACGGGCAATTTCCTTCTGCTCATCAGATGCATAATTACCAGAACCACGAACAGGAATATCACCTGATTCCCGGAAGTCTTTCAGCCATTTTGTTAATGTGCTGTATCCGATGCCAAGATTTTCTGCACATCCACGTACTCCGAGATCTTTGTGATCCTGATAGTACTGGACTGCATCAAGTTTAAATTGTTTGTCATGTTGCTTTGCCATATGAGATCCTCCTTCAGCATGCTTCTATTGTATCATGCTTATGTGTATTTGGAATTTCTCATTTTGGCTTGTACTATTTATATTCTAGCACCAATACTCTTAAAATTCATTTCAGAAAACCTATTTATCCAAATACGAACGATGCAAAAAATTTGACTGAACGATTATATTACGGTATTACTGGAAAAGAATATAAAATATATGACAATTTGATTACATCGCAGAAAAAGAATGTTATTGTTGCACAGCCAGAAGACTGGTTGTTGGGACTGATTCAGATTTATTGTCCTGATTTGTATATAACTGAAGAAAGTAAATTAAAAGAGGAACTGGGTATAGATTCCTTAAATATGTATGAAATAGCATGTAAAATAGAAGAAAGAATACATGTAGATATAACAAATAAGTTAGGAGAGATTGTTACGGTTAGCGATTTAAGATGTTTAACTTATTCTGAAAATACATTAGAGAGATAAATATAGGTGTGTAGATTGATGATTTTTGAATTTTGGAAAAAATTGCTGTGATACCATTGTGATACTAAAAAAATGATAAAATAAAAATAATCATTAGATTTTAGTGGATTTGGAGAATATAATCACGGAAAATCATGGGAAGAACAGAGAATTTAAATTCCATACACCCGTGAAGGTGGACGTACTGTAGGATCAGGACGTGTTGCTACAATCATCGAGTAATTAATACGCGATAATAAAGTATAATGCGCCGATTAAGGTGATAAAAGAGAGACTTGCAAGTTTTACTTGCAGGTCTCTTTTGATGTTGTGAAAGCGTTTAGATGAGGCTGTCAGTGGCAGCGTACTATAAGGACAAGAGTGGTTGATTACAGACAGAATTATCTATATAATATAATGAAAAACAACAGTGAACTATGAGAAGAATAAGAGATAAGGCGGTGTGCTATGAAGTTCATGCATATATCGGATCTTCATCTTGGAAAACGAGTGAATGAATTTTCTATGCTGGAAGATCAGAAGGATATCTTAAGAAAAATATTGAAAATTGCAGATGAAGAAAAGCCGCAGGCACTTCTGATCGCGGGAGATGTCTATGATAAGTCCATACCTACGGTGGAGGCAATCCAGCTTTTTGATGATTTTCTGTGTGAGTTGTCGAAGAGAAAAGTGCAGACATTTATTATAAGTGGAAATCATGACAGTGCGGAGAGAATGGCATTCGGTGGACGTCTTATGAAAGAAAGCGGTGTATATGTTGCACCGGTGTATGCGGGGAAAACCCAAGCAGTTGTTCTGGAAGATGAATGGGGACCGATAAATATTTACTTACTGCCTTTTGTGAAGCCTGCAAATGTAAAGAGATTTTTTGAAGATGAGCAGATAGAAAATTATACAGATGCCATACGAGTGGCTGTGGAGCAGATGAAATTAAATACTGACGAGAGAAATGTATTAGTGACGCATCAGTTTGTGACAGGAGCAAAAAGAAGCGAATCGGAAGATATTTCTGTTGGTGGAACAGATAATGTAGATGCGTCTGTTTTTGATGAGTTTGATTATGTGGCGCTCGGACATATACATGGACCACAGAAGATTGGAAGAGAGACGGTACGTTACTGTGGAACCCCTTTAAAATATTCTTTTTCAGAAATTCATCATAAAAAGTCTGTGACGATTGTGGAGATGAAAGAAAAGGGAAATGTAGAGATTAGCACAAAAGAATTAGCCCCTCTTCGTGATTGGTGTGAGATGAAAGGGACTTATATGGAACTGACTGAAAAGGCCTACTATGAAAATCTTGATCAAGACAGCTATATGCATATCACATTGACTGATGAAGAGGATATTCCGGAGGCAGTACGAAAACTGCAGGTTATTTATCCGAATTTAATGAAACTGGATTATGACAATCAGAGAACAAGAGGAAAAGCTGCATTTCTGGAGGCTGCAGAGGTAGAAGAGAAAACTCCATTCGATATTTTTGAAGAATTATACGAAAAGCAGAATAATCAGGAAATGAATGAAGAACAAAAGAAACTTATTCATGACCTGATAGAAAAAATCTGGGAGGGTGGACATTGAGACCAAAACGATTGAAACTATCTGCATTTGGACCTTATGCAAGTATAGTTGAATTGGATATGGAAAAGCTTGGAATGAAAGGTCTTTATCTGATTACCGGGGACACAGGAGCTGGAAAGACAACTATTTTTGATGGGATTGTTTATGCGTTGTATGGACTGCCAAGTGGGGAAAATCGAGAACCGGCAATGCTTCGCTCAAAATATGCAGAAGCGCATGTGCCTACGGAGGTGGAACTTTTTTTTGAAAACGGTGGACAGGAGTATAGGATCCGTAGGAATCCAGAGTATGAACGTCCAGCAAAAAAAGGTGGAGGAATTACACTGCAGCGGGCGGAAGCGGAACTGATTTATCCAGATGGACGAGTTGTAACAAAGCAGAAAGAAGTGAACAAAGCAGTTATCGAAATTCTGGGACTGGATAGAAATCAATTTCTTCAGATTGCTATGATTGCACAGGGAGATTTTTTGAAACTATTATTGGCAGACACAAAGGAACGGCAGGGGATTTTTCGCGAGATTTTTAAAACTGGTTACTATCAGATCCTTCAGGAGAAACTAAAAAGTGAATCAGGTAAACTTTCGGATGAACTGGAATTTGCAAGAAGAAGTGTGAATCAGTATCTGGAAGGTGTGAGTGTAGACCTTACTCAGATTCCGCTTACAGAAGCAATTGATGAAATTCAGAATCTAGTGGAAAAAGATCAGTTGGATGTGGAAAACTTGAGCGAAAAAATAAAAAATGTGCAAAAAGAGTTAGAAAAAGTACAGGAACATTTGCAGAAAGCACAGACGAGATCTCAGACACTTCGTACGCTGGAAGAGGCAGAAACAAAGTATAAGAAAGTCAAGATTCAAGAAAAAGAGCTTTGCGCAATTTTGAAATTTCAAGAGAAAAAACAAACAGAACGTGATGGGCTGGAAACAGCGATTGCACACATACAGGAAGAAGTGTTGGTTTATCAGAAGCTGGAAGAAAAGAAAAAGAAATTAATAGAAAGAAAAACATTTCTTGAGAAACAGGAAAAGAAGCTCTTGAATCAAAAATTAGAGATAGAAAAACTTCAAGAACATTTACAGGAAGACAAAACTGAAGAGAAAATGTTGGAAAATGAACCGAAGAATCAGGCGGAACTACAGTTTCAGAAAGAAAAATTGGATCTGAAAAAAGAAGAACTGGATGCATTTGTGAAAAATATAAAGCAGTATCAAACATTATGTGGAAATCTTACAAAGTTTCAGAAACAATATGTGGATAAAACGCAGATGGCACAAGCACGAAAGGAAGAATACGACCAGGCATATCAGACATTTTTAGATGGACAGGCAGGGGTACTGGCGAGACATTTGAATCCTGGAGAGCCATGCCCGGTGTGCGGTTCCAGAGAGCATCCGAGGAAGGCTGCAGCTATGGAACATGTGCCATCTCAGGAAGAGCTGGATCAGTTGCAGGAGCATTTGGAACTGGCACGGACAGAGATGGAAAATGCAAGTAAAAAAGCAGCGGAGTTGGTGGGAAAAGTGGATCTGCAAAAGAAACAGATCATGGAAAAGCTGCACGAACTGGAAAAGGAGAAGATGTTAGCAGGGCCAATGGAATCAGAAAATTGGAAAGTGCAAGACATTCAAAGCCAGATCCATAACAAGCAGGTAGAACTTGCAGAGCAGGAAAACAAGCTTACAGAGCAGATTCTGGATAATACCAAAAAGGTCAAATATTATAAAAATCTTCAAAAGCAAATTCAGAATACAGAAAAGAAGATCGTGGAGAAGCAGGCAGAGAGGGAGGATTTGAGCGGAAAAATTACAGCGTTGAATGCTGAAATACAGACGGAGAGCAGGCAGCTTGAAGAACAAAGCCAGAATCTTAAGTTTGAAGATGGGGAATTGGCGGAACAGGAGCTTCGCAATCTGCAGATGAAGAAGGTACAGTTAAAGCAGCAATATGACGAGGCGCAGAAAAATGTACAGAAATGCAGCGGTGAGGCTCGAAAACTGGAAGGTCAGATGGAACAGTGCCACAAACAACTTGAAAATCTGGGAGAGTTTAGTATAGAGAAAGAACAAGATGAAAAAAGATGTCTGGAAGAAATACGGACAAAACAGGAACAGTGCTTAAAAGACATACAGGTACGTCTTGCAGCGAATCAGAAAGCATTGGCGAAAATCCAGAAAAAGTCAAAAGACATTATTGAACTGGAACAAAAATGGACTATGGTAAAGGCATTATCTAATACGGCTAACGGGAACATTTCCGGAAAGGAAAAAATCATGCTGGAGACCTATGTGCAGATGACATATTTTGACCGGATACTGGAGCGCGCAAATGTGAGATTTATGGTTATGTCGGAGGGGCAGTATGAGCTGGCAAGGAGTATTGCAGCAGGGAATAACCGGAGTCAGAGTGGCCTGGAACTGGATGTAATTGATCATTATAATGGGACAAAACGAAGTGTCAAGACACTATCTGGAGGTGAATCCTTTAAAGCCTCCCTATCCCTGGCACTGGGTCTGTCAGACGAAGTTCAGTCCAGAGCAGGAGGAATAAGGCTGGATACGATGTTTGTGGATGAAGGATTTGGTTCACTGGATGATGAATCCCTGGAACAGGCAATGAAAGCACTTGCAGGGCTCTCAGAAGGAAACAAGCTAGTGGGAATCATCTCACACGTTGGCGAATTAAAAGAACGCATCGATAAACAAATTATAGTGACAAAAGAAAAAGCAGGGGGAAGCAGGGCGGTGATTGTATAATTTTAATTACAGCATTTTTGAAATGAAAAGATTGTGATAATGGAAACTCTGGTGTAAGATAGAAATTAGAAATATATTTACTGATTAGGAGGGCTGAACATGTTATACATAGGCGTTGATCTTGGAACTTCTGCAGTGAAACTTTTACTGATGGACGAAAACGGAAATATCCAGAAAATTGTGTCTAAGGAATATCCATTATATTTCCCAAAACCAGGCTGGTCAGAGCAGCATCCGGAAGACTGGTATATAAAGTCCATGGAAGGAATGAAGGAGCTGACAAGTGAATGCGATAAGAGTCAGGTGGCTGGCATCAGTTTTGGCGGACAGATGCATGGGCTGGTAGCACTGGATAAAGACGATCAGGTGATCCGCCCGGCAATTCTTTGGAATGATGGAAGAACCGGAAAGCAGACAGAGTATTTGAATCAGGTCATTGGTAAAGATAAATTATCCGAGTACACGGCGAACATTGCATTTGCGGGATTTACAGCACCAAAGATACTTTGGATGAAGGAAAATGAGCCGGGAAAATACAAAAGAATTGTGAAGATTATGTTGCCTAAAGATTATCTGGCGTACCGGCTATCTGGGACATTTTGTACAGATGTGTCGGACGCTTCAGGCATGCTTCTTATGGACGTTAAAAACAGATGCTGGTCAAAAGAAATGCTGAAAATCTGCGGTATCACAGAAGAACAGCTTCCGAAATTATATGAAAGCTATGAAGTCGTAGGCATTTTGAAACCAGATGTGGCAAATGAACTGGGATTTTCAGAAAGTGTAAAAGTGATTGCAGGAGCCGGAGACAATGCGGCAGCGGCAGTCGGTACAGGAACGGTCGGAGATGGAAGATGCAACATTTCTCTTGGAACGTCGGGAACAATCTTTATTTCCAGTGAAAAATTCGGAGTAGATAAGCATAATGCCCTTCATTCATTTGCGCACGCAGACGGACACTATCATCTGATGGGATGCATGCTTAGTGCGGCGTCTTGCAATAAGTGGTGGAATGAAGAAATTCTCGGAACGAAAGATTACGCGGCAGAGCAGGCGGACATAAAAAATCTTGGAGAAAACAGAGTTTTTTATCTTCCATATCTGATGGGAGAACGATCTCCACATAATGACCCAGACGCGAGAGCCATGTTTATCGGTATGTCCATGGATACAACAAGAGCAGACATGACGCAGGCAGTACTGGAAGGTGTGGCATTTGGACTTCGTGATTCGCTGGAAGTGGCAAAAAGTCTTGGCATTCAGATTGACCGGACGAAAATCTGCGGCGGCGGTGCAAAAAGCCCGCTGTGGAGAAAAATTATCGCAAATGTCATGAACTTAAAAGTAGATGTGATTGAAAGTGAAGAAGGACCGGCACTTGGCGGTGCAATGCTGGCAGCAGTCGGATGTGGAGAATATCCAGATGTAGAGACGATTGCCGAAAAGCTTGTGAAAGTTGTGGATACAGTTGAACCGGAACCAGAACTTGTGGCGAAGTATGAAGAACGGTATCAGAAATTCAGAACGCTCTATCCGACAGTGAAAGGGTTGTTCTAGAAATAAATTACAATTAAGGAGGCAATCAATTATGAAAATTGCAATCGGATGCGATCCAAACGCAGAAAATGAAAAACAGGCACTTATGAAATTCATTGAGAACAAAGGACTTGGTAAAGTGACTGACTTTGGAAGCACTGACCCAATTTATGCAAATGTTGCAATTAAAGTTGGAGAAGCTGTTGCTTCAAAAGAATATGACAGAGGTATTCTTCTGTGTGGAACAGGACTTGGGGTGTCTATAGCGGCAAATAAAGTCAAAGGTGCCTATGCGGCGCTTTTGACAGATGCTTATTCAGCAGAGAGAGCTCGCCTAAGCAATGATGCAAATATTGCGTGCATGGGAGCATTTACAACAGGAAGCAAGGAACGGGAACTCTTTACACAGATTTTCTTGACGAATGAGTTTGTACCAGGATGTGGATCTCAACCAAAGGTTGATGCATTTAGAAAATATGATATGGAACGCAAGTAAAGTACATTTATAAAACATCAATAAAAGGACAAGAGGCAAGCATCAGCTTCTTGTCTTTTTGCTTTTAACTATGTTTTTGTAGAATCTGAAAACAGAGGGAACGAATTTTCGGTTGCGAGATATATTTTTAACATCTATAATAATACTATGACCATTATCGAGGAAGGAGAGTAACCAGAATAATGCAAAACAAAAAATGGCGGGTGCTGATCGTAGATGATGAATTTAGAATAGGCAGGTTAATAAAAAAACTGATTCATTGGGATGAGTTTGCATTGGAATGCGTAGATGTAGTCGATAATGGAGGAACTGCATTTGAAATCATACAGAGTGACAGATGCCCGGATGTTGTAATTACGGATATCCGTATGCCGAAAATTAATGGATTGGAATTAATTGCAATGACACGCGAGATTCATAAAAATATGAAATTTGTGGTCATTAGTGGATATAAAGAATTTGAGTATGCTCATCAGGCATTACAATATGGTGTGGAAGACTATCTGCTGAAGCCAGTTAATGAAGAAGAGTTAAATCGGGTTTTGAAAAAAATTTCTGATGAGCTCACTGTACAGTGGAGGTTAGAACGAGAACATCAGATACTAAAGGAAACAATATCACAGAGCAGACATATTATAAAAAGAGATTTCCTTAAGAATATCATAGAGACAGAGGAACCAGAAGAAGTGGATGACAGGGTAGAATTTCAAGGAGAAATTTACCGGGGAATGGATATAAAACTGGATTATATCGATTATAACAAGAAAGACAAAAAACAGGATAAGCTTACGATCACACGAGTTGAGGAGATTGTAGAACGAATACTGAAAGTAGATACAGAAGAAGTTCTGCTTTGTGAAAAGGAAAATTTACATATATATTGTCTGTTTAATTACGATTTCAGTAAAAAGAAAAATATCAAGAATAGTATTAATGATATTTTGATTGAGATCGAAGATTATCTTATGGGGTTTGAACAATACGAAGTATCAATTGGAATCGGAATGGAGAGAAAAGAATTTGCTGAGATCCGTTTTTCGATAAAGGAGGCCCATCGTGCAGTTGGCAATCGTATTAAGCAGGGAGTAGGTCGTGTAATCTATGCGGAGACAATCCACCCGAGCACAGGAGAAGAATATTTGACAGAAGAAGAGAAAGACTGGATTCGTGGTAGTATTGAAAGTTATTGCGTGGATAAATTAGACCAATGTATTAATCAGATGTACAGCAGATATATCATTCAGGATGATCAGGATTGTTCGGTTTGTTATGATATGGCAGAGGAACTGGTGAATTATTTCTTTAGCCAGGTTCAGGAACAAGAAGAAAACGAACGGGAGAGAAAGGAGACGCTTTCTAATTGTCAACATTGTTATACGATTAGTGCTTTAAAGAAAGTTTTGAAGAATAATCTTGGGAAATTTGTGGAAGAAAGTAAAGAGGCTGCAGAGGCGGAATCTGTAAAACCGATTCGTCAGGCACAAAAATATATGGAAGAACATTATAATGAAAAAATAGTATTAGAGGATCTGGCGGAAATCGTAGGATTGAATCCTGTATATTTTAGTGTATTATTCAAGAAAGAGACAGGAATTAATGTTAGTGCATATTTGTTGAATGTGCGGATGGAAAAGGCGAAAGAATTCCTTTGTAATACAAATGAAACTATTGCAGCTATTGGTGACAGAGTAGGGTATAAAGACTCTAGATATTTCAGTCAGACATTTGCGAGGCAAGTGGGTGTAAAACCGGCGCTGTATCGGAAGCTTCACTCATAGGGGGAATTTTGATGAAATTTGGAAAGAAATTAGAAAGGCTTCTTTTGGCAGAAATGGGAGTCTGTCTGATTGTTTTGTTGCTGAGTGTGTCGGACAGATGCTCGAGTATGGCAATTTTATTGAGCACTTTGTTTCAGATTTTTATGATAATTTACATAATTGTTGTGCTTGTACATCCGTTACAGGCTTATGCCAGAATTCTGGAACATCTTAATAAAACAGAGTTTGAGAGAGAAAAACTTAGAATGGCACCGGCGGGAGTTCCTTTTGTAAAAGAAACTTATAGTTTGCTGGATCGCTATGCCGCTTATAAGACAAGGAAAAATAATGCCCAGATTTTAAACAAGCAGACTGAACTAACAGCATTGCAGAGCCAGATTAATCCACATTTTTTATATAATACGCTTGAGACAATCCGAGGGCAGGCTCTGATTGATGATAATGAAGAGATTGCAAAGATGGTGGAAGCGTTGTCCGCATTCTTTCGCTATAGTATCAGCAGGAAGGGAAATCTTGTGACACTTAGAGATGAGCTGGCAAATATAGAAAACTATATGCTAATTCAGCGATATCGTTTTAATAACAGATTCTCAATGGAAGTATTAATAGATGAGGAAGATGAAGAGGCGTTTGATTTTTTAATACCGCGTCTGATTATTCAGCCGGTTGTTGAAAATGCAATTTTTCATGGTCTGGAAGAAAAGTTGGAAGGTGGAAAAGTTACAATTGATATAATTGTGACAGATAAGAATTTGATTTTGATGATTTCTGATAATGGAAAAGGGATGGATGTGAATACGCTGAAAGAATTGAATGCCAGAATTCAATCTAATAATGTGGAATTGGATGATAGAGAAGAACGTAATCAGAGAAATACAGGAATTGCCCTTCCTAATATTCATAAGAGAATCCAACTTTTATTTGGAGAAGAGTATGGTGTGAATGTATATAGTACTGCCGGACAAGGAACGGATGTAGAAATCACGATTCCGGCAAATTATAAAACTGACCGGGAGAAAGATCATGAAGAAAGAATTGTTGAGAATTAATCGTTTGAATTATAATTATACCCGGACAAGAAAGCTCGAGAATGTATCATTTTGTATTCTGGAAGGAGAATGCATTGGATTTCTCGGGCTTAGTTATTCTGGAAAAGATTTGATGACAAGTTTGTTGCGAGGAGAACTTACGGAGGGAGACGGAAGTGGTGCAATTTATTTGGGCGGACAGAAAGTGAATGACTGGGAAGTGCTTGGAAAAGAAATATATTATATGTGTCCGGACAATTATGTGATAGAAGATTGGACAGTTGCAGAATATCTTTGCCTGGTTGATTCGGGATGGGCAGGTTCATTTTGGAGAAAAGGAGTACTGAATGAAGAAGCAGGAAAATACTTTGAAGAACTGGAATTGGATTTTGATATTTCCAGTCGTATAAGAGACCTTTCTGAGTTGGAAAAACGGATTGTTGATGTAGTGAAGGCATATCGTAAGGGTGCGAGGATTATTATTATTGAGGATGAATTTGATGGTGTAAGTCAGACAGATATTATTAAATTTGGAAAAATTATACGCAGACTGATTCAGAGGAAGCTGGGCGTGATTGTGAATAGTAATTCGAATTTTATTATGTCGGAATTGTCTGATAAATTCATTATATTTGATAGAGGACATGTTGTGAAAAAATGTGCCAGAGAGTATATCAAAAATGAAGAACAATTAGAACGTTTTCTTCTTGGGGAAAACGTATTGCCGTCAAGGGAAAAAATAGAAGAACGAACAGAGATGTCCTGGAAAGAGGAAGACATTGTATACAGAATTAGAAATTTAAAAATTTTTCAAGATGATGTTAAAAATCTGAACTTTGCCAGAGGAGAAGTTGTAACATTGCTTACGCTCAACAGAAGAAAAAAAGAACTCCTTTTTTTAATCTTGTCGGGACGTATTAATGTTGAAAATGTTCATTATATTTTAAATGGAGAACGATATGACAATATAGATTGCAGCGAACTGACCAGAAAAAAAGTAGTGTCTGTCAGGGCGCTTGGGAGCCGAGAAGAAGTGTTTGAACATATGACTGTGGGAGAAAATCTGATGCTTCCTTCATTGGAGAAAATTTCATTTTGGGATTATATTCGTTCTTCAAGAAATATCCGGAAGATGATCCTGGAAGAAAATCATAACTTAAAAGATGTGAAAGCAGAGGGGTTGGGAATCAATGAGCGGATTCAAATGACTTTGGAACGCTGGTATATTTTTAATCCAATGGTATTGATTTTGTTTGAGCCATTTGCTCTGTGCGATGTAAACGGAGTGGATATAGTAAAAAAATATGTTAAAAAATTCTCAAACAATGGCGCAACAGTAATAATTGTAAGTACAAGAGAAGAATATATAGAAGATATTTCAGACCAAATCATACATATTGGCTAGTCTCCTAAAAATTCTCACACCTTTTCTAAATTTCCTCACATTGGAAAAACATGTTTATGATTTTATAATATAATTATTCCAAGAGAGAACTCAGAAAAAGAGAAAAAGGAGGAAAAGAAATGAAAAAGAAAATTTTAGCAGTGTTGTTATCAGTAGCTATGGTTGCTGCAATGGCAATGGGATGTAGTTCAGGCGGAGGTTCATCAGCAAAATCAGATGGTGAAAGCAAAGGAAAAGCAGAGGATATGACATTCGTTGTTGTTCCAAAATGTGTGCATGCTTGGTTCGATGAAGTAAATAAAGGTGCACAGAAAGAGGCAGATCTTCTTTCTGAACAGCTTGGGGTAGATGTGAAGATTGATTATCGTGCTCCAGAGTCAGCAGAAGTATCAGCTCAGAACTCAACACTTGAGCAGGCAGCTGCTACAAACCCAACAGCTATCTTGCTTGACCCAGTTGATTATGATGGAAGCGCAGATATCATTAAAGAGATTCAGGACAGAGATATCCCAGTTATCTTGTTTGATGCTCCTACACCAGAAGGAAGCGGACTTACATCTGTAGGTAATGACTTTGCAGAGCAGGCAACAATCGCTGTTGACATGCTTGTTGAGAAGATGGGAACAAAAGGAAAAGTTGCAGTTATGCAGGGTGCTCCTACAGCTCCTAACCATGCAGAGAGATATCAGGCACACTTAGATGCTCTTGCAAAATATCCAGACATTCAGGTAATTGATGGTGGTATTGACAATGATAACGTTGAGACAGCTCAGTCACAGGCAGCAGCTGTACTTGCAGCAAATCCTGACCTTACAGGATACTTAAACTGCGATGCATGCGGATCTGGTGTTGCAGCAGCAATCGAAGAAAAAGGTATGCAGGATAAAGTAACATTCGTAGCAATGGATAACCTGATTGAGATCCTTGATTATGTTAAGACAGGAACAATCACAGCTACATCTTCAACACTTCCTCAGGAGCAGGGTATGTATGCAGTATTAATGGCATATCAGGCAGCTCAGGGAATGCCTCTTCCAGCAAATGTTGATACAGGAATCGGACGTATTACAGCTGACAACATTGATGAGTGGATTGAGATTGTAAGTGCTAAATAAGTAAAAAGTTAAAGTTTTAAGATGACTACTAAGCGGGGACTTGTGACTGGATTTATTCAAGTTACTCGTCCCCGCTTCTTGAGTAAGGAGCATATCTATGAAAATATTAGAGGCGAAGAATATTACAAAGATGTTTCCGGGAGTTATCGCCCTGGATTCAGTAGATGTAGCCTTTGAACCAGGAGAAATTCATGCGATCATCGGAGAAAATGGAGCGGGAAAAAGTACACTGATCAAATGTCTTACCGGAGTATATGAACCGGAAGAAGGAGAAGTCATGATCGGTGGAGAAAATGCGATGAAGAATAAAGCACTCTTTGACAAAGTTGCGTATGTCCCACAGGAGATTGACCTGTTTGGTTATATGTCTGTTGCAGAGAACTTATTTATTCCGTATGAAAAATCAGGTGTCAAAGGAACTGTAAACCAAAAGGAACTTGAGAAACGGGCAATTCCGATTCTGGAAAAATTCTCGATTCCAGTAAAACCAAATGAATTAGTAAAGGATATCTCCATATCTTCTCAGCAGCTTCTTCAGATTGCCCGTGCAACTGTTCATGAAGATTATGATGTATTGATGCTTGACGAACCGACAACAAGTTTGACGAGCAGAGATACAAAGATATTGTTTAACATAGTAGAGAAAATAAAGAAAGAAAATAAGGCGATTATTTTTATTTCACATAAATTGGAAGAAATTTTCCAACTGGCGGATGTAATTACTGTTTTTAGAAACGGTAAGAAGGTTGCATATTCAGAGATTAAGGATGTAGATACTAACTGGGTTATCAAACAGATGACAGGTCGGGAACTGAATCAAAATGAGAGATTCTATTCTACAAAGGTATCTGACGAGGTGTTGCTAGAAGTAAATAATCTTACAGGTGAGAGATTTACCAATGTTAGTTTCAAACTGAAAAAAGGGGAAATCCTTGGGTTCTCTGGACTGGTCGGTGCTGGACGAAGCGAAGTTATGCAGGCAATCTTTGGATATCTTCCTGTATATAAAGGTTCGGTTAAACTGGACGGAGCGGACTGGAAACTTGGAGATACAAACTATTCGGTTAAGAATGGATTTATTTATCTTCCAGAGGAACGGAAAAAGCAGGGAATTTTGCCAGTGCTTTCTATTAGAGATAATATTTCTGTGTCAGTTTTGGATAATCTGAAGAGTGGAATCAGCATTTCTAGAAAGAAAGAAAATGAACTGGCAAAGAGTGTAATTGAAACTTATGATGTAAAGACACCGGGGGCAGACAAAGAAATTCAGTTTCTGTCAGGTGGTAACCAACAGAAGGTTATTATCGGGCGTGCCATGGCTTGTAAGCCGAAACTCCTGGTATTTGATGAACCGACAAAGGGAATTGACGTAGGAACAAAAACTGAAATTTACCGTCTTATGAAGAAGCTTGCAGAAGAAGAGGGAATCGGAATCATCATGATTTCATCTGAGATGGAAGAGATTAAGAAGTGCTCAAATAGAGTCATTGCAATGTATGAAGGTAAGATTGCAGGAGAGTTTGACGAATACACGGAACAGCAATCTATTTTGGGAGCAATTATTGGAGTGAATTCCTAATTACATTTTACAGCTGTATCAGAAAGTGATTCAGCTGGAGGAAAATAATTACGTAAATTCTTAGAAGGATGAAAGAGGAGTTTTAATATGAGTAGAGAAAATGAAAAACAAAAATCAGGCAATGCATTTATCAATGCATTGAAGAAAAGTAATATGACTGCGATGGCAGCAATATTAGTCGTTATGATTATTATTGCAAGTATTGTATCTCCATATTTCTTAAATGTGTACAACCTGCAGTCAGTATTGCGTGATTTAGCATTCGTAGGTATGATTGGTATTGCTCAATCATTGCTTTTGCTAGTTGGAGAGTTAGATTTATCAGTAGGTAAGATTGCCTGCTTATCTGGTATCTTAACAGGCATGTTGATGGTAAATGTAGGACTGAATCCATGGTTGTGTCTTGTAATAGGACTAATTCTTGGATTATTGTTCGGATTTATCAATGGTATTATTATTACAAGGCTTCGTTTGAATTCAATGGTTGCTACAATCGGTATGCAGGGTGTATATGGTGGTATTAACTTGGTTATCACAAAAGGAAAAGCTGTTACAGGTATTCCAGCTGATACACAGGCACTTGGAAAACAGTCTATCGGACCTATACCAATTCCGTTTATTATTTGTCTTGTTGTTTTGATCCTGATTTTATTTATGGTAAAGAAGACAAAGACGGGTCGTTACATATATGCGATTGGTAACAGTAAAGAAGCAGCTAAGATTCTCGGAATCAAAGTAGATCGTATTCGTGTTATGATTTACTCTATTGTTGGATTTATTTCTGCACTGGCAGGACTTCTATATGTATGTCGCCTTGGCTCTGCACAGACAGCCATTGGTGAAGATTGGCCAATGAACTCTATAGCTGCATCTGTTATTGGTGGTGTTGCTCTTACAGGTGGCGTTGGTAATCCGGCAGGAGCTCTGATTGGAGCAGCTGTTATTACAATTATCCAAAATATTATTGTACTGTTCGGCGTTAACTCTTATTGGCAGTCAGCAGTTAGTGGTATTGTCGTAGTACTTGCTATTTCCTTCAGCTCTATTTCCACTATCGTTCGTGAAAACAGACAGAAGAGAATCAAATTGAACTAAACAGACAGATATTTATAGGACTGGTGGATGTTTTGCAATATTGCCAGTCCTGAATCTTAAAAGGGGGAACGTAAATGAAATTAGGATTAAATCTTTCGTTTGCAGTAAAACGCTGGTTGGCTCCAGTTGAATTAGCAAAGATGATAAAAGAGGATTTTGGAGTAGATCATGTACAGTTCACATGGGATCTGATTGATCCGTGGTGGCCGCAGGCACAGAGAGATGTTATGGTCTATCAATATAAAGATGCATTTGCAGATGCAGGAATTACAATCGATGCAACATTTGGTGGACTTGCATCCTATTCTTACGCCCATTTGCTGGCACCGATAAAAGTACAAAGGGATATCGCTTTTACATTTTTTAAAAGAGCAATTGATATGACTGTTGATATGGGAGCAAAAATCATGGGAACACCTGTCGGTGGTATGGATTACCATGATGCGAGAGATCCGCAGAGACGTGAAGAACTTTATCAGGATATGCTTGAGTATTTAAGGAAACTTGCCGAGTATGGAAAAACGAAAGGTTTGGAAGAGATTCACATTGAGGCAACACCTTTGATTACGGAATTTCCACATAGTCCGGAAGTGTCAGTTCAGATGATGAAGGATTTGGAAGGTACAGATATTCCAATCAAACTTTTGGTAGACTGGGGACATGCACTTTATAAACCACTTTTAAAAGAAGAAGCAGATATTGAACTCTGGTTCAAACAGTGTGCTCCATATATCGGTTCTATTCATTTACAGCAGACAGATGGCCAGTGGGACAGACATTGGGATTTCACTCATGAAGGAGGAATCATTACACCGGAGTTGATTAAAAAAGCAACAACAGAAGCAGGGCTGGATGATATTACACAGTACTTGGAAGTTGTAACAATATTTGAAGATGATGACGATGCTGTCTATGAAGGCATGAAGAAGACAATGGATTATCTTCACAAAGAACTTGGATGTTAGGAGGCGGGAAGCATGGATTATAAAGAAACTTATGAAAAGATCCTCGGAGAATACAGACAAGTATTTGAGAGAGTCGACCAGGATAATATGCGCGCATTTATTGACGAAGTAAAGGCACATGACCGCATTTTCCTAATTGGTGTTGGACGTGAAGGTATGGCAACCAGAGCATTTGCTATGCGACTGATGCATATGGGAAAAGAAATTCATTGGATTTGGGATGATACAACACCATCTATCGGAGAGGGAGATTTACTGATTGCGACTCTTGGAGATGGACGTATCGGGCATATTAATTACATTTGCGAGCGTGCGAAAGAAGCAGGGGCAATGATTTATGTTGTGACAGGATCTCCAAGTGGTGACACTGCAAAAAATGTTGCGGATAAAGTATTTTTCGTGCCGGCAGCAGTATATAGAGGAACAGATGATGTAGTTCCATCCTTCCAGCCAATGGGAAATCTCTTTGAGCAATGTTTGTTGATATTATTTGATATTATTATCATGACAATTGTGGATGAGACACCGGGGCTTACATTTGAAAAAATGTCGAAGAATCATCGTAATGTTGAATAATTATAAAGAATGTACAAGGAGGTACCACAAATGGGAACAAAAAAGATCTTAAATAAGGATGTGTCAAATGTTGTAGAGGAAAGTCTTGCGGGATATCTGATGGCTTATAGAAAATATTATAAAAAAGTCGGTGAGTACAATGCATTTACCTATAAAGGGCATAGAAAAGATAAAGTTGCCCTTGTAATTGGTGGAGGAAGCGGACATGAGCCGTTGTTTACAGGATATTGCGGAGCAGGACTTGCTGATGCAGTTGCATGTGGAAATGTTTGTGCATCTCCGAACCCTGAATTGATCATGGAAGCTGCAAAGGCAGTAGATCAGGGAAAAGGTGTTCTGTTTGTATATGGAAACTATGCAGGAGATAACCTGATCTTTGATATGGCAGAGGAAATGTGTCAGGCAGAGGGTATGAGGACAGCCCATGTGCGTGAGTGGGATGACTTTGCATCTGCACCAAAAGAGAGAATTACAGATCGCCGTG
>ENA-OQIZ01000304-OQIZ01000304.1-human-gut-metagenome-genome-assembly--contig:-NODE-304-length-28587-cov-16.193605_pt1 | contig 28587 bp, 42 predicted proteins | sample MGYA00242593_ERZ504758 | MGnify/ENA primary metagenome ERZ504758 (study PRJEB26092, sample SAMD00036364) | human gut metagenome | host: Homo sapiens | study: EMG produced TPA metagenomics assembly of...
GGGTTACGGAATCCCACAGAGCAGACCGTTTATTGAACAACCGTACCGGCGTTCCGGCTGTGATGCCGGTCAGAGGAATACGCCAGAGAGGCATGTACGCGTCAGCGGATCCATTGAGGATTTTTGCGGATGGTATCGTCGGATCAACGGCCGCGCCATCACTAGGAACGCCCTTGAACGCCACCAGTTCCACTTTTTCCACACCAGTTGACGTCTCGCGGTGATAATGCGCGCATATGACGTCATTGCGGTTCTTGCCGCTCGACCCGGACTGTATCGTGACGGTCTCAGGATTGGTGATATGCCAATCCAATCCCTGAATCGACGCGCACCCGGTGCCGATGACGGCCTTGTTCGCCGACTGCATGGTGCACGACATGGCGTCGCCCCATTCGAACACCATGTCGGACGCGCCGAACTTGGCCTGGTGAATAATCGCCTTGTCCTCGCTGCTGATATGTGCGGTCCCGGCCTTGCCGTCCACAAGTTCGATTGTCATGACTGTTCCTCCCTGTCGGCGTCCTTCACCCATTTCTCGAACTCCGCATCCGCTGTGGCAGCGAAGGACTGGAACGCCTTGTAGCAGTCCCCGCAAAGCGTGTATATGCTTGGCGGTTGGGCCGATGCCGCCGATGCGGACGTCAGATGGTTGACGTCGTACCAAGATTGCGCGTCGGCGTTCCCGGATTGCAGAAACGCCGTTCTGCCGCACCTGTCGCATGTCAGTTTCGAATAACCGGTCTGCCTTCCCATACGGAAAGCCTCCTTCTAACTTGTTCTCTGATACGTGAATGGGCCGGTCGACGGCAGTTCCACCCATGTTCCGCCGAAAGTCGCGGCAAGGTCGATGGCCGTTCCGGACATGTAGACGCTTCCGACCGGCCAGGCGATAAGGAATATCTCCGCGTCGGTCATGCTCGCACCGTTGCCGGGAGGTCCCTTCGGCCCCGGTGGACCGGGATCTCCCTTCTCGCCTTTGTCCCCTTTGCTACCGGTCAGCGTCGTGTTGCTCACGCATTTGATCGCGACGTCTGCCCCGTCGACCTCAGAGACCGTGAAATACGTCAGGGTCGTTCCGCCTCCGGTCAGTGCGAAGAATCTCTCACCGACCGTCGGTATCCTGTTGAGGCATAAAATGTCCGTTGAGAACACTGATGTTGCGTCCACATTCCATGAGCCGGAATAGGTTCGTCCGGCGGTCAGGGCTGGCAGTCCCGTCTCTCCACGCAGTCCCCGCTCGCCTGTCTCGCCACGTGGAATGCTTAGATCGAGGGTCTTGTCGCTGCCGGAGCCGGTCAATGTGGCAGACGCTGACGCGCCTGGCTCCAGTGTCGTCACGGATCCGATGGAAATGCCGGAAAGGTACGAGCCCTTGACTTGGTACTTGGAGTCCGACTGCGTTCGGAACGATTCAAGGTCGTCACTGGAGACTTCAGCGCTGATGATGTTTCCGACGATGCCGATGCCCTTACCGGCGGTGTACGTTCCGCCACCAGTTACCGAACCTGACGAAGATCCCGATGACTGGCTTCCGGACGATTCGGTGTCGTCAGGCTGCCCCGCTTCGTATGTGATGTCCAGAATGCCGCCGCTGATCTTCGCTATGCGTTTAGTGACTTTCGCGGTCATGTTCAGACCGGTGTTCCGGTCGGACACGACCACGCCGTCGCCGAGCATGAGCGATTGCGCCTGGTCGGGCAAGGTCACGTCGACCTTGCCTCCCGATTGAAGCTCCTGCAGGCGCTTGCGCGTATTGTCGGACAGCGTCTGCATCTCGGCGCATGAATAATCGTAGACTTCCGCCATTTCGTCGACGCCGAACAATGTCTGTTTCTGGGAGACTTTTCCGTCCTTGTCCGCGTACCATTCGCTCACGAGCCGGTTGGAGAGCTCCTGCTGGCCCAATCCGATCAGATGGTTCACGGTCCGGTGGCTTGTCTCCGCGGTGAAATCCACCAGATCGGAATCCAGAGCCCCGTCGATGGTGCGCATCGGATGGCCAGACATGACGATGCGGTTGTCCTTGGCGGTGAAGTCCAGCCTCATGCCGCAGGATTCCAGCATCGCACTGATTCCGGTGTAGGCGTCGACGTAACGCGGATTCTGGAATTTGTATCCGGACAATGCCGGATTCTTCGTTCCGGCGCGCACCGTGAACACTTTTTCCAATCCGATTCGTTTGACCAGCGAGGAGAGCACGTCGGACAGACTGCCGGAAACGGTGAGATAATCCTGTTTCGGATCGGGTGAAAGTATTTTCCCGGCCAGCATTCCCGTCCAGCTTGTTCCGAGCCATGAGACGTCCGAGGCGGTTCCCGACACGATGCTTCTTCTGTCGGTGATGCGCCCACCGATGTCGGTGCCGTCGAGCCAGAAATACCATCCGAGTCTGCATTTTGTTCCCGGGATGGATAGTTCGAAATCGTTCTCCCCGCTTCCCGCAGCCCAATCGAGTGTCGTGTCGGTGGCGCAGCATACCGGTTTCAGGTTCTCGTCGGCTAGGATAACGTCGACCATGGTGGCACCCCCGAGCTTTCATACAAATCGAATTCGATGGTGAATCCTCCCGACCATGTCAGGATGCTCTCGCCGGATGGTATCGGTTCGAAGCAGTAGGATCCGCAGCCTTTCCCTGAGCCTCTCGCCCCGCTGCAGAAGCGGTCGGCCACATCTCCGTTGCCATCGGTCACCTTGATGCTTTTCTCCAAAGACGTGCCTATGACCGTCATGTACCCGTCGGACGGCACCGTCACGTCGTCGAAGCGGTAGAGGTTCCCACCGACAGTGAACTGCGGGTTCGTAGCCTGTCCGAAGATCCTGCAGACAAACCCGCACGGCGAGGCCGTCGGATTCGATATCCGCTGAATCGTCTTGGGACAGGCCAGATCCGCAGGCAGGTCGTACGGCATATCCAGCACGTTTCCCGAATCCGCCGTCATCGGAGTGAACCTCTGCGTCGACAGACGATGACGCCACAGTCCATCGCACAGTACAATCCTGAACGTGACGATGGCGAGCGCTGGGCTGGGTGCCGGTGATTGCACGTTGGTTCCGACGATGAATGCTTTTTGCGTCCATTCGTTGTTGATGGTGAGTGTTCCGGGTGAAAGCGACTCGACGTCCATGTCGGCCAGTGCTTGGAGTTGGTCGAGGTCGTTGGGGTTGAGTGTTGTGATGGTGATGGTGGTTTCTGTGGCTGGCCGGCTGGATCCTGTGATTCCTCGTGTTCCGAGTGTGTAGTTCCATTGTGTGGATCTGATTTCGGTAAGGTTCGGTGTCCATGTTCGTTCGCAGTAGAGGTCGACGGTGCGTCCGTCGTGGCTGCGGTATGTCAGCGCATGCATTTGCGGACCATCCTTACGAGATCGCGATATGTGACGTTTTCTCCTCCGTCGTGTTCGGAGATGATGTTGCCGAGGTCGGCGTGCAGGCTTGTGATTGCGGCGACGATGCTGGCTGCGTCCACGGTCACTGACACGTTTTGCGTGTTGGTGGGTGTGAGGGCTTCGCGTGGGATGGCGCGCCGGTTCAGCGCGTCCATGAAGTCGACGCCGTAATAGCTGGTGGCGAGCGCGTTTTCGACGTATTCGCCGCGTGCGATGCGTGCGTTGTCGAGGTAGACGCTGTCGCTGGTCGCGGTGCCTGGCGCCCATTTCGGGCTGACGTAGCCGTTGAAGGCGATGCCTCCGTTGGCGTATCGGAATCGGTCGCCGTCGTACATGCCGCCGGTGGCTGCTCCTGTCGGGATGTTGCCTTTGGCGTTTTTTGGACGGTATCCGCTGGATGAGTATGTGCCTCCGGATTCGTCGACGTAGCTTCCGTGGATTTGGAAGTATTTGTCGGCGATCTGGTAGTTGCTCAGGTTGGTGAGCACGCTCATGGCGGGTGAGCCGTCTGCGTTGACGATGAATCCTTTGTCGTTGAGTTTCCATCCTTGGGTTTGGAGGAATTTGTTCATCGCGTCGGTGTTGTCGCCTTTGAGGTAGCCGGTTTTGTCGTCGATTTTGGCTCCGTTCGCGATGGCGAGGGCGATCATGTATTGGTCGCTGTCCAGGGTGAGGGTGCCGGTTTTCGGGTCGATTTTCGCGTTTGCGGCTTGGGCGATCTTTTTCATCAGGTCGGTGTTGTCTCCGCTGATGGTGACGTGTTTGCCGTCCGGCGTCTCCTTGGCTGCGAGTTTGACCTGTTCGAATTTGTCGACGGCGTCGCCGGTGACTGTGACTTCGATGGTTTTCGAGTCGGGGGTGGTCTGCAGGCTGGCGACGAGGTCGTCGACCGCTTTGCGCGTGAGTCCGTAGGCTTGTGCGGCGGCCTCGGCTTCCTCCGGTGTTTTGCCGAGGGATTGCATGAGGCTGGTGAACGCGTCGTGGGCCTTGTCGATGTTCGGGTAGATGTCGTTGAGGCTGTCTCCGTTCTGGGCTTGCGCTTTGGCGCATTTGAGCGCCGCGTCGGCGATGTCGTTCAACGCGCTCTGGTTTTTCCGTCCGGCTTCCGTGTTCAGGTCGAGGGTCTTGGCGTTCTTCCCGATGGTGTCGTTCGCGGATGCGATCTTGTCTGCGAGGTCGATTTGCGCGTCCGACGAGCTGATGGCGAACCCGTAGTAGGTCTGCATCGCGTCGATGACTTCGGAGAGCGCGCCGGCGGTGTCGCTGGCGGCGTCTTTGGTCGCTCCGAACGCTTCGGCGAGGATGTCGTCGGCGCTGGCCGCGTCTTGGGAGCTGGATGCCGACTGGTCGGCGGCGTCGGCTCCTGTCAGGAGCGCTCCGGTCTTGTCAAGGCTTGCCTGCGTGGCCTCCTTGTCGGCTTGTGCGAGGTCGGCTGCTGAGATTTCGGCGTTTTTGTAGTTGCCTTGCAGTTCCGTGAGGCTTTGGGAGATGACGCGGTATTCGTTGCCCGTGACCATGTTGCCTTGGTCGGCGAGTTTACTGCGGTATGCGTCGATCTCCTTGTAGACTTCGCTGACGGCGTTTTTCTCGCCTTTGATGGCGCTGATGAATGTGGCGTGTTTGATGCCGACCTTGTCGACGGCCTGCCACACGTTGTCGTATCCGGTTACGAGGCGTGAGAGCCAGTTGTCGGTGACTTTCGCCCCGCTGGAGTCGGCCAGCGCCTTGTCGTAGTACTGGATGGCGGATGTTCCGTCCTGCAGTGCGGTCGATAGTTGGCTTGCGCGTTCTTGGGCTTTCTGCTGTTCGGAGATTAACGTTCCCAACACCGCGGCTGCTGCCGTGATGGCGATGCCCCACGGCCCTCCCAGCAGGTCGATGACGCCGGAACCGGCTTTTTTCAGACCGTTGAGAGCGGTCTCGCCCTTGCCGATGGTGACGGTTCCGGTGGCGATGTCGCTCATGGCCGAACCCATGGACGAGCCGACCTGCATCAGTCCTTCGGCCAGCTGCGGGGCCGCCGTCCTGGCACGCTGTATCGGGTCGATGAGCATGGCGATCGCATTGCCGGCGGTGCCGGAGGTTTCCTCCAACGGCCCCAACGCCTTGTGCAATGCGATGGCGCCGCCGACCGCGGCGGTCATCGCGACCGCGCCCTGCTGGACCGGGGACGGCAGGGACGAGAATGCGTTGACGAGCGTGTCCAATCCCTGCACGAGGTTGCGGAGCACGCCCTGTGAACCCTCGCCGAGATTGATCATCAGGGTTTCGAAACTGCCTGACAGTTGTTCGATGTCGCCCTTGAGGTTGTCGTTCTTCTTCGACGCGACGTCGGCCGCGAACCCGCTGTCGGACACGGCCTTCGTCCATCCGGCGATGCCTTCGGATCCTTCCGAATACAGGACGTTCGCGGCGCGCACGGCGTCGGATCCGAAGATGATGCTCAATGCGGCGTTGCGCTGTTCCTGCGTCAGCCCGCTCAGGGAGGTCTTCAACTGGCCTGCGAAGCTTTCAAGGCCGACGAAGTTGCCGGCCGTGTCGTATGCGCTGATGCCCAGCTCGTCCATTTGAGCCTGGGCTTCCTTGGTGGGGTTGGACAGGCGTTGGAGCATCGTCTTCAACGAGGTGCCCGCGTCGGAGCCGATCATGCCGGCGTTCGCGAACGCGGACAGCGTGCCGACCGTCTCGGTCATGCTCACGCCCATGCTGTTCGCCATCAGGCCCGCCTGGTTCAGAGCGAGACCGAGGTCGTGCGCGGATCCGACGGCCTTGCCGGCGCCGGCCGCTAAAGCGTCGGCCACCTTGCCTGCGTCCGACCCTTCGAGATTGAACTGCTTGAGTGTGGTGCTCATCAGTTCGGCGGCCTCGCCGACCTGCATGCCGTCCGACGCGGCGAGGTTCAACGCTCCGGACAGGCCGCCGGAGAGGATGTCCGCGGTGGACAGGCCGGCCTTGCCCAACGCGTCGATGCCCTCGGCCGCCTCGTTAGCGTTGTAGACGGTGTCGGCGCCTGCCTGGATGGCGGCGGCGCGCAGCTTCTGCATGTCGCCGTCGGACGCCTGCAGGTCGGCTTGGATGGTGCTCATGCTCTGGTCGAAGTCGGCGGCCATCTTCGTGGCTGACACGCCCAACGCCACGGCGGCCACGCCCATGCCCGCCATGATGTTCGTGGCGATCCGGCTCTTGCTGCCCGGCTTCTCCAACGCGGTGGAGAGCTTCTCCGCCTGCGTGCTCGCGGCGGCCATCTTCGTGGAATAGTTGGAGGTGTCGGCCGACAGGCGGATCATGATGTTCTCGTTCAACGCCATCGTCGGCATCTCCTTCTTCTAGTTTCTCGGTATGAGGCTCGCGGTCTGCGCGTGCGGCGCGAGCACCGTGCCGGATTCCTCGTATTTGCGCATGGCCCGTTCGCGTTGGAACGTGACCCAGCAGGTCTCCACCTGCGCTCCGGCGAACAGCCGGTCCACTTTGCCCTGGTCATGGCACAGGTCGGTGCTCAATCCGCACAGCGGGCATTCGTGGAGCCGCTCGTACAGGTCGAGGGCCCGCATCCATCCGCGTTCCGTCTCGTCCCATTCGGCGGGGTCGTCTTCCGACGGTGTCCAGCCGAGCCACCGTTTCAGGCTGATGCCGAGACGTCGCGCGCACCGCAGGTCGTTGAGTAGGGCCGGCGCGTGCTCAAGCCTGTCCGCTAGGCCAGCCGCGTCAGTTCTTTTGGGATTTCGACCACCGGGGTGTTGAGCTCCTGCACGGTCTGCATGAGCGCGTTGACCTGGCTGTCGGTCATCGAATCGATGAGCTTGGCGAACTCAGCGCCGGTGAACTCCACGTCATCGCCGTCGGCCCATTCGGCGGATTCGAGCATGAGCGGTGCGGCCTCCTTGGCGATGGCAGGAAGGTCCTTGATCACACGCCCCTGCACGGTCTTGGAGTTTTTGAGGGTAATCTGCGCCCACTGGCTGGAGTTCAGTCCGCGGAACGTGACCACGAGCGTCTTGTGTTCGACGATCTTCAGCAGCGAGTCCAGCTGTTTGCGGACGGCGTCCTGCTCCCTGCGGCGTTCGGACGCCTCCGATTCGGTAGCATCCGCCGTGGCGTCAAGTTCGAGAATCCTGTTGCCGAGGCGCACGCTTTCCGCGAGCGTCTGCATGTCGGTGATGATGCGGTGTTGTGCCGTGGGTCGTGTGATGGTGATTTCCAAGTGTTCGTCCTTGTCTGTCCGTCGGTCTGTTCGGTGTTGTCCGGTCCCGCGTCGGACTGGTCTGGCGCGGGACAGGGCGTGCGTGTCGGTCATGCGACGGTGATGGTTTCCTCTTTGCTGCATGGGTCGGCGCTGAAGTTGATGGTGCTCATCTGGCGGCTGTTGATGCTGTGGGCTACGGGGATTTTGATGCCGATGGTCACGAGGTAGACGGAGATCACGTCTCCTGCCACGAATGGGGCGTCCACGGTCTTTCCTCGGCGGCGGACGATCCAGCAGCGTTTGCCGCAGGTGAGTGTGTCGACGGCTTTGTTGAAGTTGGCGGCGTCGGAGGTGTTGACGTTGTCGATGAGGTCCATGCTGCCGTCGGAGAATTTTTCCTGTCCGGGGATCTGGCCGACTGTGGCGGAGGATTCGCGGTCGTCATCGACCATGTCCTGGCTGTGGGTGAGGTGCCAGCCGGTGGCGGACAGGTATGGGCTCAGGTCGAGGTTGGAGCCGCTGTTGAGTTCGGAGGCGGTTGGTCTCAGATAGTTTTTGATGCCGGATTCCTTGACCATGATGGTTCGGAATTCGCCGTCTCCGAGATGTGCTGGGACTTTCTGCATGGTGTTTCCTTTCATGTTGTTTCCGGCCAGCCGACCCGCCATGTGAGCACGCGCATCATGTATGGCGTGCCGGTGTCCGGGTCGGTTAGGTCGCTTGGGGTGCTGCCGGTGTCCACGTCTCCGATGAGCGGAGATAGTCCCGGCATGTCGGAGAGGGCTCCGTCGAGCCTTTCCGTGAGGAGTGATGCGAGCGTGTCGACGCTTGTCTGGCTTCTGGCCACGATGCGGATGTCGAGTCTGCCGATGTGCAGGTCGGTGGATTGGCTTTCCGTGTGCGTTCGGCTGGTTTCGGTCAGTCCGATGACGACCCATGGCGGGGTTTTGCCGGCTGGCGCGATGCCGTCCGTGTACACGTCCCATCCGCGGATCTCGCCGACGAGCCGGAGGACGGATTCCCTGACCTTCAGGAAGTCGGTCATAGGCTTGCCCCGGCTTCCTCGACGTATCGGGCGGTGGTCTCGAACTCCTGTTCGCCGTGTTCATAGAAGCGGTGGGTGCCTCCTCCGCCATGGGCGCCTCCGAAGAACGCGATGTTGGCGAGGCCGCCTGCTGTCTTGACCGGCGCGATGTCCGCCTCGACCCTCATGCCTTCGGTTTTGATCTCGTAGACGATGGGTATTCGGCGGAAGCTCGAATGGCTGCTCGACGCGAGATCCGCTTTGACCGCGGTTTTGATGTTCTGCGCGCCTTTCTTGACGGCGTTGGCCGCTTTGATCGGCGCGCGGACGCTCGCGACGGTGAGTTTTCTCGCCAGTTCGTCGAGCTCATGGGAGTCGATGCGCACTATGAGCCTCCTTCCATCGGGATCTCCTGCACGTTCCATCTTCTGGCGGTGGCGTGCGTCTTTTCGGATTGCATGTTCACGAGCCGGTATCGGCGTCCGACGAGTGCCGGGTCGGCCGATTCCACGACCATGGCCTCGCATCCTTCGCGTGGGGTCGTGGCCGTGACGGGCAGGTGGAGGTAGAGGCCCCATTCCGGGACGAACGCTCCGACTGAGCCGTCGCCGTTCACGTTGTGCTGCTGTCCGGCGATGCCGCCGGCCGTCTGCACTTTCCCATTGCCGTCGTAGACGACTTGCTGTGACACGGTTTCGGCTCCGGTGGCCGGGTCGACCGTGACCGTGCCGGGCGCGGTGACGCGTATCCGGTCGGTCATGAGCTTTTCCGCCCATCGGCGCATTCTCGTCAGCGTCCTGTTGCTCATCCCATCACCTTCATCATGAGGAACGGTTCGCCGTCCTCGTCGTCCGTCCAATACCGGCTCATGTCCGTGTTGGCGGATTCGTTTCTGGTGGAGTGCAGGATTCCGAGGCCGGCGATGGCCGGGGACTGGTCGGCCACGAGCTGGTCGAGCGTCTCCTTCTCGCTGGCGGTCAGGTAGGCGCCGGCCTCGTCGACCTTCCGGCTTCCGCCGTCCATGGCGTCGTCGATCTGGCGCGTCCACTGCGTTTCCGCGTTCGGATTGCTCCACAGGCGGCCGGCGCAGGTGATACACACGTCCTGCAGGTCCTCCGGCAGGTCCGGTCCGGACCATTCGCGCCGCGTGTATGCGCGGATGCGGTTGGATGCGAATCTGAGCGCCATGGCGGCGCGTTTGCCGTCGGCCGACTTCTCGTCGATGTCCTCGCCGAGCCATTCGGCCAGTTGCGGGATGGTGGCGAATGGTTCACGCGCCATCATGCGCCTCCCCGTCAGCGGGATTCGGAAGAGGCGACCGCGGCCGGGACGATGAATCCGGCAGGGTACTGCGTGCCCTTCTTGGCCACGCGGGTGACGGGGTTGGCGACCTGGAAGCCGACGCGCATGACCACTCGCATGATCTGGCTGTCCTGCTGCATCGCGTTGTACACGATGGTGCCGTCGGAGTTGGAGATGACGCCCTGGTCGAACACCTTGTAGGTGATGTCCTGTCGGATGCCGACGATGAATTTCGACCAGTCGGCCGCCAGAAGCACCGCCTTGGAATCGTCCCAGCTGCCGTTGAGGACCTCGTTGCACGGGTATCCGTACAGGTTGGCCGGCTGCTTGTCGGTCAGGTTCGGCGTGTAGATGGGACGGTTGTTCGCGTCGCGCAGTTCGGTCAGCTCCCAGTTGAGGCCGGGCTTGCTGGCGAAGCCGTTGATTGCGTAGCCTTCCTTCGCGAGGGTCTTGCCGAGGGACGCCACGTCGGCGGCGAGGTCCTTGCCGGTGCCCTGGGTGATGGTGTTCTTGGCGTTCTTCGCGCCGGTGAGGATGTCATTGCCCCACGTGGACGGTTTGTCCACGCCGAAGATGGCGGCTTGGTCGATCTTCTTGCCGAACGCCTCGGCGATCAGCGGCTTCATGGTCTCGAACAGGTTGATGGACGCGTCCTCGCGTACGGAGTCCGGAATCGGGACGAGTACCGCGAGTTCCTCGGCGGTGATGTTCACGTCCTCCCAACCGCTCTTGGTGGTCTCCTTGAGTCCGCCTTCGGACACCCAGTACGCTTCCGGAAGGGTGGCGAGGACCGGCTGGGTCTTCTTCTTGGCACTCATCCTCATACGCTTCGCGCGGGTGAGCATGACGCTCTTCTCCGGCATGGTCTGGATGATCTCCTGGCTGATCTCGTCGGGGATGAGGGCCTGTCCGAGGTCGTTGCGCTGGATGCTGGAATTGAAATTGTTTGCCATTGTCTGCTCCTTGTATGGCGGTCAGTCGTTGTTGTCGAAGGCGTCGCGCATCCAGTCGGACGGACGTGACGGCTTGGTCGGGTCCATTCCTCCCGTGGGCTTCGCCCGGTTCGCCGGATTGCGAAGATCCGGCTTCTGCTGCGCCGTGGCCTGCGCGGCGTATCGCGCGGCGAGCTTCGCCGCCCTCGCCTCGATTTGCTCCGGGGTTCCCTCTCCCACCAGTTCGCGGTCTTCGGCCGTCAACTGCGGGTGAGCGGCGAGCGCGCGGCTCCAGGCGTTGTCGGCTTCGAGGCGTGCGATCTTCTGGTTGGCTTCGTCGAGGTCTCGTTGGGTTTTCTCCGTTTCGGTGAGTTTGGCGTCCTCGTATGCGCGGTTCTTGTCGGCGAGTTCGCCGTTCCTGTGCTTGAGGGTGCCGTTTTCCTCGCGGAGGTTCTGGATGAGTTTCCATGCGGTGGCTGGGTCGAACTGTTGTCCTTCGCGTTCCCATGGGGCTTGCGGCTCCTGCTGGCCGTCCGTCTGTCCTTCCGCGTTGTTCGTGTCCGGTTCGGACTGTTGGGTGCCGTCGGGTTCGTTCTGGACGTTGCTGTCCTGCTGGTTGTCGTCTGCCACTGTGGGCTCCTTCCTTTTGTTGCCGCCCGTCCTGCGGGCATGAAAAAAGCCCGTCGGGGCTTCCCGATGGGCTAAAGATGTGATGTTCGGCTTTTAGGCTTCCGGCATTGGCTTGAGGTTTCTGCGGACCTCGTTGGAGATGTACTTGTCGAGGTCCGTGTTGGCTTCCCACTGCGCTTCGCCGGTTTCGACGTTGACGAGGATGTATGCCGGCGGACCGTAGCATCCGCCTTTTGCCATTCCCGGCCAGGTGTAGTAGTAGAGTGCCAGTCCGCCGTAGATTCCTTCGGGCTCGTGCAGTATGACGCCGTGATGCTTGGCGAATTCGTCGGCGGCCTTGTCCAGTTCGCGTCTTGTTTTCATCGTCGCATCGCCTTCTTCGGTTTGATGATCTCGTACGCGTGGTCCCTGACGATGTCCTTGTCGTCGACACGGAACATGCGCACGCTTCTCACATCGATGAGATCCCTATCGAGGTAGTCATCCAATCTGGATATTTTGCCGTTCTGCGGGTCTATGACGATGGGTTCGCCTCCGTTGGTGCGTGCCGAGGGGCGTTCGATGATGACGATGTGGCCCTGCGCATGCTGGTTCGTATATCCGAAATGCATGCACCAGCGCTGGCCGATGCCGACATGCCGCTCGATCCTGTCAACGACATTGCCGCGGTTCGGACTGCCGACGGCGAGGATACGTGGATGCAGCCCGGTCGCGCGGTCCACCCACATGCTGTTCGGGTTTTCCGACAGTCTGTCCTGCGTTGAGCTGGTCCTCGCCCTGGCCTCGACGTCGTAGCCTTTCCTTCGGGCGTCATATGCGACGACGCACGACTGGCAGTTGGTGGAGCATCCCCACTTGTGGTCGGCGAATCCGGGATTGGACGTTCTCCTGTCGGCCTGCGTGATGCTCATCGGCTTTCCGGGATGCGCGAGGACCTTGGAGAGTTCGGTTTCGCGTTTCCTGAGGACCTCCCTGCGTTTTTCGGCGCGTTCCTTGCTGATTTTCGCACGGTATTCAGGCGTGCTTCTGTAACTGTGCGAGTCACGGTAGTCTCCGGTCCTGCGCATGACCGGCAGAATCTGGTCGTATGTTCTCGCAGTACCTTTGGGCAGGCTTTCGGCGGCCTCGTAGTAGTTGTCGATCCACTGTTTCTCCTTGTCGGAGGGGTTCCAGTCGCCGTACACCACTTCGACGGTGCATCCGCAATGCGGATGGAATTTCTCGCCGTCCGTCTGGCGGCGCAGGGCCTTCTGTTCGCTCGTATACACGGGGCCGCGGCTGCAGAGCATCGCGCAGAACGCGCATGGATGCCCGTCGGACACGCGCCGCCATCCGATGGCGCGCGCGTCCTTGGCAGCCCACTGTTGCAGGGTGAGGCGTCCTCCGGTGAGCACGGCCTCGTGGAACATGCCGATGAACAGTTCGCGTGCGGCCGCGTACGCGGCCTCCTGCGTCTGCCCCATGGCCACGTGCCACAAGATGTTCGCCACGCCTCCCCATTCGAACTGTTTCCCCGTTTGGCTCCGGTTGAAGCGGGGCACTCCGACCTGTATGTCGCCGTCGCCCGTCTCGGCTTTGCGGAAGCGAGGCAGGTATCGGGCGGCCGTGTCGGCGCTGACCTTCCACCATTGTCCGAGCAGGTCGAGCATCGCCTTCTTCCAGATCGGCTGCGTGCGGTCGAGGTCGTTCACGTCGAGGGTGTTGTCCCACACGCGTCGCATCTGGCTGTCCGCGGTGATGGCGAGCGCGACCTGTCGTCTGCGGTGCTGGTCGGTCAGGAGGGTGCCTTTAGCTGTTGATGCCATCGTATGCACCGTTTCCGTTGAGTTGTCCGATTTGGATTTGGGTTGCGATGTCGTCGGCTGTGGGGTGTTGTGCGGCGTATTCGCGCCATGCGTCGGCTTGTGGTTTGGAGATGCCGGGGATCATGTCCCAGACGAGTTGGTCGGGGACGTGGAGCATTTGGACGGCTTTGCCGAGTGCGTCGACTGCTTGGCTGATGGTTCTTGTGTCGGTGTCTTCCCATTTGGGGAAGAGGTGGAAGTTGGCGGCGTCGTCGGGTCGGTTTTCGGCGGCTGAGGCGAGTCGGAGCGTGTCCATGTGGCTGATGCCGAAGGCGCGGCGGCGTTCGTTGCGTTTCGCGTAGAAGCCCGCTCTGGATTCCTCGATGCCGGCGTCGCCGACGTTGGTCATCTTGCCGAACGCCGTGGTCGGGGTTTGGCTGACGGCGGCGAGTTCCTCGACGTCGCTGGTTTTTGCTGCGACGATGTTGGCGAGGTCGGTTTCGGGGAGGCTTCCGAATTTCACGTCCATGCCTCCGGCGAGGACGCTGTCGTGTTCGATCTGGAGTTTTTTGGCTTCCTTTTCCGCTTCGGTCAGTCCGCTCATGTCGAGGCCGGTGGCGGTTTTGACTTTCCAGCTGTTGTAGTGCTGGGCGAGCATGCGGTCGTAGTTGTCCTTGTTCAGGCGGCTGGCCATGCGGATGTATGGTTCGACCTCTCCGGGCACGCGGCCCTGCAGGTCGCGTTGGTTGCAGTATCTGACGATCGGGCATACCGGGTTGCCGTCCGGTGCGGTCACGCCGTGTGGCGTCTGGCCGTCGAATTGCCATGTGCCGCCGGTTTTGCGCCATGTCCAGATGTTCCGTGAGTCCCAGAGCTGGTATTCGACGGCATGGTCGTCGAGTTTGCGGCGTCGCATGAAGATCTGCGGCCAGTTGTCGGATGCGGGGTCGTCGTAGAGGGCGATCGCGTCGCGGGGGCTCCAGCAGTCGATGCGGGCGTGGAGTTCGTCCGCAGATTCCTCGCCTCGGACCGCCGTGTATGCGGTGCCGTAGGCGATGGCCTCGCGGTGCAGCGCGATCTGGCGTTCGCCCATGCGGTTGCGCTGCCATGGCTCCCAGAAGCGTTGAGCGTCCCCGGTGTCCTGCGTCTCGGAGTCCACGCCTTCCAGGTAGAGGGTCTGGGCGAGCGTGGTGACGACGAGGCCGAGCCATGGGGTCTCGCCCATGTCGCGCAGCATGCGGTGTTCCATGGTCGCCCCGGCGTTCAGGCGGATGGGCTTGGGGTTCCACCGCCACCAGCGGTCGATTCTGTTGAGTTTCGGCGTCTCGTTGTCGAACGCCGGGATGAGCAGCGTGCTCAGCGCTTCGAACGCCTGCTTCTCGTTGTCGTAGCCGGTGGTCACCATAGCTGTCCTCCTCCGCTTCTGGAGTTTCTGTTCAGGTATTCGCGTCTGACCATGCGCGCTCCGATGGCGCATATCGCGAGGTCGATCTTGCGTTTCGACTCGCGGCTTTCCTTGGCGATGCTCATGCCGACCCTTGTGGGCTGACGTCTGGCGTTGAGCATATGCAGGCGCAGCCTGGCGTCGCCGTCGTGGGGGAAGTCTCCCTCCGCGATGTCGGTGTACGCCTGGTCGACGGCGGTGACGAACCTGCGTTGGATGTCCGTGTTGATCATGTCGAACATGACGGCGTGCCTGTCCCGGCCGGACGGGACGGCCCATGTCTTGAGTCGGCGCCCGTAGTTGCGGTGCCACCGGTCGAATAGGGCATCCCAGTATCTCAGGCCTGTTTCGGAGTCCAGCACGTGGCTGGGGTCGCCGAAGAATCCGACCACGTCGTACGCGTGGAACGCCGCGCGCACCGCGTCGTCGACGCTTTCCCTGGGCACGCGCCAGTCCTTTCCTCGCTCACCGGCCGGTTTCTGCCACAAGCCCAATGGTTTGACGAATCCGTCGGAGACGCGGCAGGCCACGAGCGCCGTGCTGTCGTCGTTGAGCGAGCAGTCGAGGAACATGCTGATGCGCTCACCGTGTTCGAGCGAAAGCTCCGGGTGTTCGTTCTGGTCCCATTCCTGGTGGGTGACGAACGCGTCTTCCGGCGCGGTGGACTGGTTGTACCATTTGCGCCGGGATTCGCTCACCGGGTTCTTCGGGTTGAGGATTTCCTTGCTGATGCGTTCGATGGACAGCCAGGTGCTGTCGCCGCGCACGTCCTCGATGACCTTGCCTATCGTGTCCTCGGTCATCGGACTGTCCGGCGCGGCTTCCAACGAGTCGTAGAGCAGGCCGAAGTCCATGTATTTCGGACGCTTGCCCTCGTCGTCGCTGTCGGGGTCGCCTTGGGTTCCGTCCCATGCCTCGCGCACCCTCTGTCCGACGCTGTCCTCGCCATCGCGGTAGGCGTTGCAGATGTCGAGCATCTTGACCGCGACGCCCTCCTCGCGTTTGGCCGCGTTGCCGGAAAGCACGCCGTCCATGTCGCTGCCGCCGTTGGACGAGTTCCAGTTCTGCGTCTCGTTGCGGATCACGAATGTCGGACGTCCGCCCTCCAACGCCAACGGCGAGCTGGTGACCGCCTCGATCTGCCGGCTGTCTCCCATCGCGTACATGTTGAGCTTGCCCAATTGGATGCCGTAGTACTTGCGTGTGGACGCAGGCAGGAGGCCGGGCAGGAGCTTCATGGTGTTCTTGGTCTGTTCCTGGCTGACCGCGCACACCTGCACCCACGCGTTCGGCTCGTCCCTGCCGACCGGATCTCCGCTCTCGGGATCCCAATGGTCGAACGTCAATGGGGCGAAGCACGCGCCGCATGCCCCTCCGGCCGCCATCGGGTCCTTGCCCCAGCCTTTGAGCCGCTGCAGCACGGCGTTGTCGTGCAATGGGCGTCCGTGGTCGTCCAGGGCCCAGAACCACAGCCAGAAACGCGCTTGTTCGCTGGTCCACTTCCACGGCAGTCCTTTGGATGAGTCGCGAAGCCAGTAGCCGCTCCATCCGAGGAACTGCCAGCCGAGCGTCACCCGCGGGAGGATCCACCCATGCTCGTCACGGCGCCATGTCGGTCCGATGAGTATCGGGTCAGTGTTCCATTGCGGCGCCGGTTCGTCGGCGAGCATGTCCCGATACCAGTCGGAGATCTCGCGGATATCGCTTTCGCGGCTTGGGATGAACGCGGCGGCCTTCAGGTTGCTGCGTAGTCTTGCCATCAGCCGTAGGCTTTCTCCCATTTGCTGTCGTGCCATCGTTTGTTGACGGTGGCGCGCATCTGGCTGGATCTGCCGCCGTCCGCCGAGGCGTCCTCGGACTGTTCCTCGGGTTCCGGCATTTCGATGCGTTTGAGCAGGTCGGCCAGATGGGTCTCGTCGCGGCGCAGTTCGGGCAGGAGCGGGTGCACGACGAGCTGTCCCTGGCTTCCCTCGGTTGTGAGCTCGTCGCCGAGGGCCCTGCGAATGCGTCCGATGCGGTCGGCGGTGTAGCAGGCGTTCTCCAGTGTGCGGTACTCGCTTTCGGTGAGCTCCCATTTCGCGGTGATGTCGCGCCAGAGCCGTTGGCCGCGGCCGTTTTTGATCAGTCCGGCCGGCATGCGGTGGGAGGCCGCGTCCTTGGCCATGCTTCCTCCCTTCGTAAGGTCATCCGAGTCTGTCGAGCAGGGTGAAAAGGAACGTGAGGTCGGCCAGTCTGGCCGGCGAATCGCGGAACGTGCGTCCTGTGACCGTGATGTAGCGTCCTTGGCTGTAGGCTTCGGCGTTCATGATGCCCCGCACCTTGATTCCGGCGCGTTCCGGCATCAGTCCCCAGATGTGCAGGCCGTCGCCGCCGGGGCTTATCTCGATCCATGTCTTTCCCTCGACCGGCGCGATGAGGCATTTGGCCCAGTCGGCGAGGTATCCGCGCGAGTCGTAGCAGTGGTCGAGGTCGATGCAGGCGATTCCACCGCCCAGCGCGAAGCCCAGTCCGTCGCCTGCGGTGGATGCCTCGGCCGCCTCGAACGTGCTCCACGTGTCCGGATCGGTGCTGGACGCCACGGCGCCGTCTATCGTCAGCGGGATTTTCGTCGTTCCGTCGCCTCGGACCACCTTGCGCCATCTGACCCATCGGTCGACCAATGCCATGCGCGCCGGGGGGTTGAGCCTTTTGCGGTTGGCCTGCTTCCGGCATGCGTCGGAGCAGTAGCGGCGGCGTCTGCCGCGACCGGTCTGTTCGGGGAGCTCGATTCCGCATGTTTCGCAGGCGTTCATACTCCCCATTATATTTGTTTTTCTCTCAGAAAACGCTGTATACCAGTATTTTCAACCGTTTTTGTTATTTCGTGACATCAGTAAAAAACGTTTGTCTGGAAAAACGTGGAAGGTGTCGCGAAAAGCTGCGCCATGCCTGTACGTCGCAAAAACAGGGATATGCGGAACCATCTCGATGAAACGATGGAAAAACGTCGAAGCGCGAAAAACGGGACGGAGAAGCGTACGTACGACCTGAGTTGCTATCGGCGGTTAGGGGCTTGGCGCCGGCGGAGTCCTCCCCCACCGGTATCGACACCTCAGTCAGCGGCCGATCAGTCCAGGATGCCGTTCATTCGGATGCTTTCTCAGTCTCTTGTATCTTCTGTTCCTTTCAGCGCTCTCGCGCGCCGTCTTCGCCTTGTGGCAAGCATAACTCAACCATTGCAGATTCTCCAAGGAATGGTTGTCTCCAGGAATAATGTGATCGCAATCCGTTCCGATTCCATCACAATCCTTCGCATGAATCCTCGCTTCGCAGCGTCCATGCGCCCGAGCCTTGACCATGGCCCTGCGGCTCTCCCAATCGTCGGGCAGCCTGAATCTTCTGTCGCTGCTGTTCCAATGCATCTGATTGCGCATATGCCACCATCCGTCCACCAAGGTCAGGTGGGATAGGTGCCTTCGGCGTGAGTCGAACCCGCGCATACACGCGGCCGCAAGGAAGAGGATCCGAAGATCTGCGACCGGTGCGATCTGCCGTTGATTCCTACGAAGGCATGGACAGGCGGTTTGAGCATCACCGCATCACGTAAGCGCGGGATTGGCTTGCCTGCCACTGTTGGTGTATGCCCACTCTGACGTGGGTGGGCGGAGCGTGTCCGATATGCCGTTCGGACAGGACGGGCACGTAACCCAAGGAGTTAGGAGAATCCATGGCGGATATGAAAAGGGTTCAAACCAATTCACCTCGGTTTGAACCCTCTAATCCACTGACAATTGTGCGTTGCACTTTCGATTTTGTCAAATCGAGTCGCGTCGCACGACCTGTCCATGCACGTCGGAAAGCCTGTACAACGGCTGCCCCTTCACGTTTTCACCAACCGGTTGGAGCCTGCCGCGCTTGCGCCATGAGCGAATCGTGTTCGCGTTGCACTGGAATCCGCATTCGCGCAGGAGTTCCGCGCACTCCCCCGCCGTGAACGCGCGTCCCGACCGGAGGCATTCCCTCAGGAACCCCAACCGCACATCCGACACACAGTAAGTGTCGCCGCACACAGGACATGCAACGCTTACCGCGCCGACCGCCGCGGTCAATTCGACGCCGCACAACGGGTTCAGACATCTGCCGATGCCATGTTTCACAGGCGGCACATCGATGATGTCCAGCGTCTTTCGAACCATCGACTCCCACTCATGATAGAAGTCGGCGATGTCAGGCATGCGGCGCAGTCGAGGACTGCCGGCGCAGACACGCAGCATGTCCACCAGCGGCGGATGCATGCCATAGGTCGCCCAAGGCATGGCGGGCGGAGCGTACAACCGGCGCCAGAGCGCGATCGCGGCATCCTCGATGGCCTGCATGTGGTCGAGCACCGGCAATCGGATTGGCGTCGGCGCAGCTGGAAGGTTGACGCGTCCAGACTGGCGGCCTCCGTAGTGCGCGGTCGAGTCCAGGAACTCATGCAGCGAATCCAACCATGATGGATATTCCCGCAGCCAGCCGCGCATCAGCCCATCGCATCTCGCGCACATGGTGTCGCCGACAGCGCATTCTCCGCCGCAGACGAGGCACACGCCGGCGAGCGCTGGCTTGTTTTGGTTGGTTTGTGCTGGTTGTGTCTGGTTTGGTGTTGGTTGGGATTCGTTGTTTTGTTCGTCCATTTGTTCGATTCCCTCCGGCGTGGTAGTCTTCTGGTGGTGTCAGGAGCCCGGCCGGAAGGTCGGGTTCTTTGTTATTCGTGGTGTTGTTGGATGATTGCTTTGATTTCCTCTTTGGGGACTTGAGGAACCAGTGGCGAGATCTCATCGAGGCTGTATCCGGCCTGATGCCATTTGACGATCATGTCCATGAGGGTTTTCTTCACTTTCATTGGCTTTCCTTCCTGTAGGGGTTTTGGTTTTGGAGCTCCTGGAGGTATTGGTTTTTGGTTTCGAGGTCGACCGCCGACTGCGATGCGGTTTCGGCGCATTCGTCCCAGACACGTTCGCACGTTTCGCGGATCTGGTCGAGGAGCATCCGGTAGGGCACGTCGAACGAACATTCGTTCGAATCGTTCGTGCGCAGCAGTAGGTCGAGCTTGGCTTCGAGTTCGTCCATCACTCGCCGTCCTTTACCGGCATGAACTCCACACGCGTGAACGGGGCGTACGAACTCATTCCGTCTGTCTCAAGCGGAACGGCGATCTTGCCCGGAAGATATCTGTCGGCCTCGGTCAATGGAGCTGCATGCAAGCCATCCTTGCCTTTCATGCGCCCGACAATCCACATGTCACCAAGCCGGTCGCAGTAGAACCCCGACTTGGTCGGCAATGCAGGGCGTTTGCGAAGAGCGTAGCGGAAAGCACTGTCTTGCATCCACGCACAACGGGCAAAACAGGCTCCTGGAACATAAACCTGCAATTTACCGTAGCCGTTCTCGCTATCGGAAGCGACGCTGGCAACCTTCCCTTTGATGCCGTCGAACACAGCCACATCGCCTACGCGTACCTCATCAATGTCGGTGATACGCTCACAGCCTTCATCCGGATCGTCGATGTTCTCGAACGTTCTGACGCCTTCCTGGGTGACGACGTTGTAGCTCATCTTGCCGGCTCCTTGTCCGCGCCGCTCACATGGCTCCAGTCGCATGACAGGCCGCCCCGCCTGTAGCCCGAGTAGACGACGCAGTCCACTTTCCTCGTGTCGGACAGTGTGACGATGCATTCCTTGATGCCGTAGCTGGACTCTTCGGAGCATGTGGTGCCGGTGGCGGCGATGGCGTGGGCCGGGGTCGACGTCTTGGACGCGCTCCCGCATCCCGCGAGCGCGAGGAGGAATACCGGTGTGAGCAGGAACATGGTTATGGCGGTAAGGCCGATGCCGGCGAGCGCGAGTGGTTTGCGTTTTCTTCTCATTTCGAGTGTTTCCTTTCTTGTCTGGTGGCTTCCGTGTTCCATGCGCGTATGGCTTCCTTGAGGTCGTCGTGGCGGGTGAGGATGAGGATGCCGTGGTGGTGTTGGCAGGCGCATGCCCAGAACTGTCGTATGGCGGATGTTTTCCGGTTGACGGCCCAGGCGATCCGGTCGAATCTGATGTTTCTGCTGCCGCAGGTCGGACATGGCACTGGTTTGCGCCATTTGCGCAGTCGTGTCTCCTCGAATACGGGTTTTATGGTTTTTCCCTTCATTGTCTTCACCATGCCTTTTTCAGGAGTGTGCGGTATCGGATGTAGTCGTTGATGTCGCGTCGTATGCAGTCGCGTACCCTGTGCGTGCCGGAATGCGTCCCGTACGGGTCTTCGGGGTAGTCCAGGAACGTGAGGTAGCGGCGGAGCGTGGTCAGGTCGAACTTGTGGTAGGATAGCCACCTGTCCCGGTCCAGGCCCAGGCGTTTGAGGAAGTCGATGTCGAAGTCCACGTTCGTTCCGGCCGGAACCAAGGTGAAGCGTTGCGAGAGGGAGTCGAGATACTCCTCCACGGCGTTCGCGACCGCTTCCACGCAGTCGTTCCTGTCGGAGCCGTTCAGCAGTTCGAACAGGAGACCATTGTCCGTGTGCATGGAGAACGCTACCGGGCTCATGCACAACAGGTCGAGACCGTACGGTCTGATGATGCGGTGCAGGGATCCATACGAATGTTCGCCCAGCACGTCGGTGCATTCCATGCCGACCTCCAACGGCAGGCTGTTATTCCTGTTCGTGCCGGTTGTTTCGAAGTCGAGCCAGAGCAGCGCCTCCGGCTTCCCATTCCGGTCTTTGTCCTGTTTCCTCATGATTCTTCCTTCCAAGTGCTTTGCCATTCGATGATTTCGATTTGCGTGAGCCGTTGCGCCGTGCCGTCATCCAGCAGCCACCACCAGTCGCCGTTCCAATCGCGTATCGGCACGCTGAGCGGACCACGCCAGCTCGAGATGATGTAGCCGAACCGTTCCGCCTCGGCCGGATGCGCGTGCGTCCAACCATGACAGCCGGTCGTGCCGGAACCGCACAGTTCGACGATGTTGCACGGCAGGTCACGCACGGTCGGGTCGGCCCGACGGCGCAACTGCCTGTGGTGGCCGCTCCTGCCCGGCCAGACGGTCGGGTCGTGCAGGTTGCGTCCGCAACGCATGCAATGCCAACCCTGACGTTGCAAGGCGATGCGTTTTGATTCCTGGAATTGCCGGTCGCTCATCGTCGCTCCCTTCCGAGCTGGTCGAGCAGGTTGATGCAGGTCGAGCAGTCGCGTTTGATATCGCGGATGCGGTCAAGGTCCATATCGGCGAGCGCTGGGCCTTTGAGCGCGTCGAGTTCCAATCGGTCGGCGGCTTGGATGGCCGAGGTGAGGACGCCGGCCATGTGTGCGATGGTCATGGCGTTCATGCCGCCGCCTCCTGTTCGAACAATTGTTCGGCCAATACGTCGCCGGGCACGTTCGCGAGCTGACGGCGCAGCATGTCCGGGTCCACGCCCTGGTTGAGCAGGTCCGCGACCTTGCATGCGAGCTCCATGTACGTGTCCGTGCCTTCGCAGGCTATCGGGCCGAGTACGCGTTTGACCTCTTCACTACCCCACGTGAACCGTCGGCGAGCGTTGGAATCTTTTGGTGTGGCGAATCCGCGTTCCTTGCCTTTGACGAGCCAGTTGCGGAATTTCGCGTTCCAGTCGGCCGAGCGGGCTGCCGAGTCGAGGGCCCGGTCGCGGAATTTCCCGGCTTCGATGTCGCAGTCGATGCCGAGCCTGTCGGCGAGCGCCCTGTGTTCCTCAGAGGGTTTCCAGTCGGCTGGTATTGGGATTGGTTTTCTCGCGCGCGCGTTACTCTCTCTAGGTTCTATATAACTTTCTTCCTTATATAGGTTTGGGCGTAGTGATACTGCGCCCCTAATTGCGCCTCTAACGGCTGTTTTTTGCGCCCCTAATTGCGCCTCTTGGCTGTTTTGGGGCGTAGTATGCTGCGCCTCGGATTCGTTCTTTTTTAGGGGCGCAGTTTTTGCGCCCCTAAAATCCTCCATGCTGAGGTTCCATACGATTGGACGGTGGCGTCCGTAGTGTTCGGTGAGCCTCTGGTCGCCCTTGACGATCAATCCGGATGCCTCCAGGTCGTGCAATCCATGCTGGATGGTGCGGCGACTGTACCCGGTGAGAGCGCACAGGCGCTTCTGGGATGGGAACGCGCCACGGCCTTCGGTGTCGGCGTGGTCGGCGAGCGCGAGGAGGATGCGGAGAAGCGACCCCTTGGCCATTTCGGCGGGCACGTCGTACATGGCCCACTCCAATGCCTTCATACTCATGATTCGTCCTTAGAAATCCGGTTCGGATTCCGGCTTGCCGAAATCACCGAACGATGCCGATTTGTCCTGTGGCTGACCCCACGGGTCCGACGGAGGCAACGAAGCGGTGGCTCCGCCCGTATAGCCCGCCGGCATGGAAGCCGGATTGCCATACGCTCCAGCCGTGCCACGCTGCGCCTTGGCCACCTGCGCCGTCGCATACTTGAGCGATGGGCCGATCTCATCCACCTGCAATTCCACGGAAGAACGCTTCTGATGCTGCTCGCCCTCCCACGAATGCTGCGTCAGCCTGCCTTGGGCGACCACACGCATACCCTTCGCGAGACTATTGGCGCAATGCTCCGCCAGATCACCCCACACCGTGCAGCGCATGAACAACGCGTCCCCGTCAACCCACTGGTTAGACTGCCGGTCGAACGTGCGCGGAGTGGACGCGATCGTGAAACCAGCCACACTCCGACCGTTCTTCGTCGACCTCAATTCCGGATCCGCGGTCAGATTGCCCACCACCGCGATGATCGTCTCACCAGCCATCAGAACCTACCTTTCACGGCGAGAGTCTTGATGATGCGGATGGTCTCGCCACCATCCCTGGTCTTCACCATGTGCGACAACTGAGCCTTCGCGCCCTGATGGAAACTGTCACCAGGCATCACCTCCAACACCGGAGACGCCACCTCGGACACGAACCGGCCCACCAGTTCGTTGAAACGCACGCCCAACGATTCGAGGATCACCAGCTCCTTCCACGCCTCGCCCTCCATCACCCGACGGCACGCCTCAGCCACCGCCCTGTCGCCACGCGTCATCCCCTTCATGCCGACGTCCCGACCGGAGCGTTCGGACTGAAATGCCAATGCGGCAGAATCTCCTTCATCGGTTCCTCCCTTGACCTTGATTGATATGAGATTGATTGATATGAGCCGGACCGCTGGGCGCCATGACAGCAAATAATCGCGCCCATCGTTCCCACACCCCTCAAGAAAGCTGAACGAAGCGGGGATGCGGGCGGCGTTGACGGTCCGGCCAAGCGCCGGCGGCGGGATTCGAACCCGCAGCGGACGGTGTGACGGCGGAAGACGTGAGAGTGAATGCGTGAAATGCAATGTGAGATGAAGGGACCCGCCTCCGCCATCCGTCCGCGTCCTTGTGCGCCGGCGGATACGGTCAGACGTCGTCCTCCACGTCATCGCGCGAAGCGAACCTGACCGTCAGCCACAGGGCCGTGGCCAGATACACGCCCTCCACCACAAGCGCGCCCGTCAGACCGCAGCCATGCCAGGTGAGCATGAGCGTCACGCTCACGACCAGGCCGACCACGGCGGCCGCGAACTTCACACGACGCAGCGTGTAGTTCGGCCTCCCCTTTTCGGACCTGTCCTCGATGCGATAGTCGTCGTCGGTCATCTTGCGCCTCCGATGCTTTGAATGAATTCCCTTGCCTGGTCTTTTCCGATGCTCGCCAGCTCGTGGCTTCCGTCGACGTCGAGCTCCATGAGGCTGGCGCCCTTGCCCGCGACGCGAATCGCGTAGCCGGTCAAGCCGAACATGATTACCGTGTCCCTCGGCGGTGCTGGTGGCGTCAGCAGCGTTTCCGCGTCGATTCTCCTGAGTGTCATCACAGCTCCTTGCAAATGTCGTTCATGCTTACTCCTCCAACGATTTGACGTATCGGTCCATTTCCTCGCGTCTGATGTGACGGCGGGAAGGCGTTCCTCGTTTGCTTGGCGGACGAAACGTGTCTATGTCGCCCTGGTTGACAGCCTGTCGGAGGCCGTCGTAGTCGATCCCGTACAGGCTCGCGGCCTGCGGGATGGTCCATGCGAGCCTGTCCTTCAACGGGATACGGCTCGCATCCTTGAGCTCGTTCTGCAAGACCATCACGCGTCTCCTTTGCGGTTAGAATCGGTTCCATGGATTGGTCCAATATCGTCAGCCTCGTAATCTCCGCCATCGGCTGCGCCACCGGATGCGCGGCCCTCTTCCAGACACGCCAGGCGAACAAGCTGGCGAAGACGGCGAACGGAACCGCTGAGAAATCCGTCGGCATCGCAGAAAAGGCCAACAAGCTGGCATCCGACGCGAACGAGATAAGCGAACACGCGAATCTGATCGCCAAGCGGTCTCTCGACACCGGCGCCGATCAGACCGTCTACCAGTGGGCCGCTTGGCTGGATGCGGATGATTCCGCCATCATTGTCGTCAACGACTGCGCACTCGAGGCACGAGACGTGCATGTTGTCATCAGATACGACGGCCAGACCCTTGCCGACGAGCGGCGCGTCCACATGGCCGCTTTCGGCGAGCTTCCGCTCGAAAACGACCTCTTCATGGAGGAGCTTCAGGAAGAAGCCGCCAGTCTCAGCAGAAGCGGGATCATCGGCACGCCATACATCAGACTCGGAATCCATATCGTCTGGACCAGCGAACTCGGGGTACGCCGCACCTGCGACTGCCAGCAGGGCTTCGGCTATGCGAAGCGAAAGAAGGTCCTCTCCTGACATCACGCGCCTCCTTTGCGTGTGTGATGCCGGGCGGCGTTAGGAGAACCGCCCGGCCCCCTCCTAAAATCGGTGTCATCCCGCATTTGCGACGTGCGGGCCGAACAGTTAGGAGAAGAATTATGAGTGACAGACTCACGCTCGGCACCGGAACCGGCGAACCGGTCCATGTGAAGCTTGCCGAGGGACAGGATCGAGCGAGCCTTGAGGAGGATCTGATGGAAGCGGCCAAGAACGGTACGGTCGTGACCGTCAGCGGATCCGTCAAGGGCACCAGCTCGGACACCATCCACATCAACCCGTCTAACGCGTTGTGGTGGGCGATCGACGACGCCACCAAACAGAGCGTCGGACGCATTTACTGACATCGCCATCTCGTGGTCAAGCTGCGCGTCGATACGCGGCTTGACCACTTTCATGTCGTGTTCCGGGAGCACTAGAAGATATGCCGCGATGCCGTCGCCGTCCTCGTAGCGGAACAGTTTGACGCATTCCTCGTCGGGAATCTCGATGCTGAGGCTTCCCATCACGCCCCCGCTTCCAACGACGGCTGGAGGCAGTACCGGTCGATGAAATAGCGCTGCCCCTTGCCCGTGACCTTCGGAGTACGATTGACCGTGGTATGCCCATCCGCGTGGGTGACGGTGGTCTCCTTGATGCGGAACAGGCCGAGGTCCATCGCACGCTGTGTCGGCACGTTGCGATTCGAACCGGACTTGCCGAGATACCCGTCAGCCTGAAGAAGACGGAACAGTCTGTTCTGGCCGATGTCCATCCCGTTCTGCCGGAGTATCTTCGCGAGCTCGCCGACCAGGCACGTGCCGTCGGACGCGGCAACCGCATCCGCGAACCGGGCCTTCGGCTCCAATTCCACGATGCGCGACTGCTGCGAGGCGATCTGCTGGTTCTTTTGTTTGATGGTCTTCTGCGCGACGAGCACGGCCCTGGCCATGATGTCCTCATCCGAATCCGACTCGGACGTCGGGATGTAGCCGCCGGTTTTGCGGATCTGCGGCAGCACCTCATGCGTCACCCAACGCCGGAATTCCTTGGCCTCTGGCTTCCGCGAGCGCATGACCAGACGATACAGGCCAGGCTCACTGATGATGTACGCCTGCTGCCGACGGCCAATCGAATCGATGACTTCAGTAGTACTGAACTCGTCATCATCAAACATTTTGACGGTCTCGGTTGGATTACCGAGGTCAAGGATGCTCATGCAATCCTTGAGTACGAACCATGACCTCCCCGCCTCATCGGTCAAGGTGCGCAATGATGCGCCCCTGAAATCGAATCGTTGGATTTCATTGTTCATTGGATTCTCCTTAGAATCGTTTTCATGACTGATTGGTTTTCACAGCACGGCATCGAACTCGCCGCATTTGTTCTCACGCTGATCGTGACGATCGTTGGATGGGTCGTCGAACACAAGAGTTCGAAAGAACGGAACAAGGACCGTGAGGAAGACATCAAACTGTTGCGGGAGCAGCTCGAAGCGTCGAATGCCACGGTTTCAACACTTCGCGATCAGGTGCGTGCCCTTGAGTCACAGGCTGACGCCCTGCAACGCCAAGCGACCATCCAGGAAGATGAGGCGTCCGTTCCGGAATGGAAGCTTCGCCAGGTGCAGAACCTCAGACATTCCGTCGCGAACAACAATCCGTTCGACGCCAAGGATGTGAGGGTCGAGCTTTCGAATGGCAACAAGTACGAACTCGGCGACATCTCGCGCGGCTCCGAATCAAGCTTCCTGTTCCTCGAACGAGGTCTGGAAGTCGGCACCAACGATGACGTACGCATCACTTGGGCCCTTCCAGATGACCCATCCCACCGTTTCTCCGTGGCGAGACCGGTTCCCCCGTACCGGCAGTCGTGACGCCGAGGATGCGACCGAGCTGATTGCCCTCAATCTGCAGCATCTTCGTATACCTGACCACAGTGGAATCGTCTCCCGGCGAATACCACACGCGCATAGGGTTCTCATCAAGACGCGCCAACTTCCGGCGATCTTCCCCAATCAGTTCGCAGAGCGTATGAAACTGCTCTTCCGTCAACTCATAAAGATCGATTTCGGTAATCATCGTTTTCTTGGTGGTCATCATTTCGGATTCTCCTTTCGATTCATGCTTTGGCGAGTGCCGATTGCTCAGCCTTCTGAAGAACTTCGCTTGGATTTCTCCCCAAGCTCAGCGCGATTGCAACGAACTCGGTTAGGTCGAGAGGACCACCGTTGAGCTTTGTGTTCATCGCCTGTCTGCTGATACCCATCTCAGATGCAAGTTGCTCCTGTGAGCGATCCGCATAACGAGCGAGTCTGCGAAGCTCATCTGCTGCGCTCGTGGCTATGTCCACCGGCTTTCTGTCTTTAAATGAGGTCATATCTGTTATTGTCCTCATTTGAGGTCGCTTGTCAAGCTGAAGTTTACGGCGTGTCGCCAAATGAGGACAAATAGCATGTAGTTATGGCAAAGACACCAAGAGCATGGACGGAAATGGATCGCGCTTCCATGCAAATCATCAGAGAACTTCGTGACGAAGATCCACGCCACATGTCACTTCGAACCATGGAAAAAGAGACGGGCATCAGCCGTTCGAGGCTTGATGATCTTTTCCACGAACGAATGGGCTCTCCGTCGCTTCAAGAATTTGTCACGCTATGCATGCTGTTTCATCAACGAGCATCAGCATGCTTGGAAGAAGCCATGAAAAACACCGGACAGAGCTACGGCGAGATCATCGAGGCCGCCCGTGTCTACGAAGCCCGCGAGCGCGAATCCCAGATCACCGATGATCTCATCGACCGCATCGCCGCGCACCCCGAAGACTATGACGTGGCCGCCAACACGGATCCGAACGCACGCCTCGAAGCCGAGACGCCCGATGAGTAGGGTAATGGCCGGACGCTAATTGCTATTATTCATCTTCAAGCGCTTTATCTTGACTAATATTGACTCATAGTTTATGGTTTCTATCAAATAGAATTGTATTTGAGAAAGCGGTGACCTTAATGAGCATGGAATATAAGACTTTGGCAAGACTGTTCCACGCCGACAGGAGCGCGGACTCCTACACCAACCACGACAGGCTCGCCAAACAACGCCTCGAGGACGACTCCACCTTCGCGACCGGAATCGGCACGCCCCTGGGCGAACTGTTCATCG